>Ga0160428_1000008_pt1 | contig 297292 bp, 249 predicted proteins | sample SolpanmetagenomM_FD_108198 | JGI IMG/M metagenome (GOLD analysis project Ga0160428, IMG submission 108198) | Solar panel surface microbial communities from Lawrence Berkeley National Laboratory, California, USA - M | ecosystem: Engineered > Built environment > Solar panel > Unclassified ... | reverse complement strand
CTCCTTTTTCGTTCCTAACACCTGGTCGGATTTGTGTTGCTTTGCGCAACACAGACTCATCTATCTATTGTACTAACAAGAGATGTAGAAATGAAGCGTCTAATTCACCAAACAATTTGTATGTGATAATTTTATTCATTCACAGCTTCACTTGTCGATTTCGTATAAAGTTTACACTTGTGCGCTTATTCCACTTTGAATTGCACCACAAAATGTATTAATATTTGACAGGTCGTTGAGGATATTATCGTAGAATGAGAAATGAATTTGTGCTGCTTTTTCAAACAAGGCGAGACCTTCCTCTATATATTGTTATACGCCATAGCCTCGCTAATGGTCTGCGATCCCCAAGCAATAACCCTAGAATTAGTTGATACCTACAGTAAACCAATCAATTCCCAGAAACGCGATTTGAGTTTTTAGAATCATCAGTTCCCGCTTCACGCTTGAAACCAACGTAAATTTCAATGTGCTTTTTATGCATATCCACTTCCGCAGGTTTGTAGAGGTGGGTCCACGTCAATAAAAACATGAACTCTGATCGGTTGAACCTGAGTACAAGAATTTAAAATAATTCTAGCTCGGGACCCACACTAATAAAACAGCTGTCAATACAATTTCTTTATTAATTATAGTTATGGAACGACACGACGAGATAGGCCACTGACGTCTATGGGTTTATTATACATTTCTGGGTTTGGAGACTCCGATCTGTGTCGGAATTTTACACCCATAGCAGCGGCAGTCCATCTTCCAAGGGTATGACTAGCGTGGGTTACCATCTCTCGGCTATGTCTTAATATATTCGTTGATCTTGTATCCGCCAATCAGAAGATAGTTTTAGAAGAAACATAATTTGCCAGCCCACGTTTCGTACAAAAAATCTTCTATCTTTCGATATCAAATGTAATTACAACCATATCGATCATGGTTGTTGGTGTGTCTTGTAGAGTGATGAAAGTATAGCTTGTTTATAATCAGAAATACCCAAATTAAATATCCCACGTTAAACTCAAATATCCATCTCGTGATTGCATATTTTCTTGAAAGCGTAGTGTGTTGATTCCAGCCAGTCTAATGAGGTATCATATCGAAATGGTTGACATCAATCTGGACATCTGAACAATTCTATCCCTCAGATCCTACACTGAAGTGTCCGTTATCATCATGTCGAACGTTACTCATTCTGAAGATTGGCTTGTCTGGCTACTCAGTCCATCCGCATCAGCCATATGTCTTTCTCTAGCAGTAGCAATTATCATTCCTATACTTCTTCATACATACCTTTATCGTCAACGAATCCAACGAACCTCGCCCTCATTTCTAGTCACAGGGCCGAGTCAGGCTGGAAAAACAGCTTTCACCAATCTCGTAAGAACTCATCACAATATCTTTCACCATATTTATCGCTTCTAACGTCTTGCACCATAGTTATCCACTGGCCGACCATGTCAGACTCACATCTCACAAACCTCATCTATAATACAATGCACACTACCCCACAACCTCGAATTCACTTCCCAAGGCTATCGCTCTGCCAGTGACCCGACCGTCGAATCCGACCGTACATTCGCACTGATCGACACGCCTGGACATGCCAAGCTACGACACTTTGCCAACGACACGCTCACGTCCGACGGATCATCGATCTCGCACAACTCGTCACACCACACATATAAACTGCGAGGGCTGATATTCATGCTCGACTCCGCCTCTATATCCGGCGACCAAAGCCTGATCGAAGCAGCGACGTATCTACACGATTTACTCCTCATGATACAAAAGAAGAGATCAAAGGGAAGCAAAAATCACGAAAAATTCGCCGTTTTGATAGCGGCTAATAAAGAGGATTTGTTCACTGCTCTACCGTCTTCAATGGTCAGAAAGGCTTTGGAGGAGGAAATCACAAAGATCAGAAAGACGAAAGGAAGGGGATTGCAGGATTTAAAAGCGGGCGGTTTCGAGGAAGAGGATGAATGGTTGGGGGAAACGGGCGATGGAGAGTTCAAATTCGAACAGATGATGGAAGTCGATGTTGAGATTGAAGTTTTAGGGGGAAACGTGGTAGAAGAGGGTGGAAAGAAAGTTGGTAAGCTGGATGAGTGGTGGAGATGGATTGCTGAACACATATAATATCGACACGAACACGATATAGCAGAAGTGTGTAATGTATATACTGGTTCAAAAGAAGAAAATGCATGTAAAATAAACTATGATACAAAACTATGACAAGACATGAATGTTAAGATGATTATCATTATACAAGTTACCGACAAGATTGTAAGTTAGTCAATGAATTGTCATTTGTGTAACCATTGCCGGGGCTGTTACGTGCTGACTAAATGCAGTTCTGAAACCAAATATTCGACTTCCCTTTGGCTTAAGACTTGATGGCGCAGGCGGCGATTGAATCGACGATTGTGGTGGTCCAATATCACATTGAGCGGGGGTAGTGGATGTCATTGCCGATTTAGCGTCATATAAAGGAGGAGCAGAATATGCTGCACGAGGTTGATAATTCGGACTTTGATATGATTGTCCCTTGTTGGACATCAAGGGAGGAGGGCTGAAGACAGGGCCTGCACCATTGTTACCAACCATATTAAAGATGTCCATCCGCATACGTTGAAGATTCCATTGTAGATTGGATTTTCTACCCAAAATATCATTCAATTGTTGCCGGACAGTTTGTAGACGTTCAATTGTATTTCGTAACTGCTGGTCGTTTTGCTCTATTTCAGTTTGAATACTGTCCATGTTTCCGGCAATTGTTTTTCCGACTTTGATATTAGTGATAATGTTGTCAAATATCACATCAGCCCATCCACTTCCAGGAGCACCAACATCTAAGTCGTGCATGAGTTGAATTCCTGGTACAAGAGTGGATGCCTCGAAGATACAACGTTCAGCTGTCATGATGGAGCGCTGCGATTTATCCATATCTTGTCTCTTGAGCATTGATGAACGGGTGCCTCCAACCCAAGTGTCCCAGTCAGACATGCGTTTTGCATCACACATATCGATTCGAGCCTGATTAAGCCATTTGGCTGCATCTTGTAGACACTTGACCGCTCGAGCGAACCGATGCTCGGTTTCTGCGACTTGAGCACAGTTCCCAGAAACCTTGCTCAATTCGCGATTGAGCTCATCATGCTCCGGAAATTGAAAAGTGCGTGAGTCAAAGATATCAGTATAAAGATCGTTGAGTTCTGCCTGTTTCTGTGAATGTATTCTATAACCCTGCTCGCATCGGTCTCGTTCCGTCTCGACTTGCATTGCTTGATGTTCAAGTTGGCTTTGTCGTATTTTCAAATCTTCTTCCTCTTGCCAGGCCCTTTGAAACCTTATCTCCTCCTCATCCTTTTTTTTTGTGAAACTATCAGTAGTTCCCGTGAGTTTCGCAAATGATTTGCGGATTTTCGATTGATCAAGCGCTCGAAGTTGTTCGTGTTCGCGGTCTGTAAGTTCATGTTTCACTGGTAAGATCTCAGCGATGGGCACAATCTCGTTGCGCAAGTCAATTGCTAGTTGAAATGCCAATGGATAAGTGGTCCAATCATGGACTGTCTCGTTCAAGGTTGTCAAGATTTCATTGTTCAATCGAGTTGCCTTGTGTATGCGATCGGTGAGCGACATCATGTGTCAAGTTATAGTTATGGAATATTGTTATGGAATATTGTTACGGAGTATTGTTATGGAGTATTGTAACTGAGAATAAGATAAAGGGAAAATCCAGCATTGACCTACCTGAAATCAACTACTTATTATAATAAACCGGACACAGGCTGTGTAGATTTTTTTTTCAAGGCAAGGCTCGCCGAGCCACCAATCCTGCGATGCGTGCATGAAGCACTGAGTCATGGCTTGGAAGCACCTGTGACATTAAAATCTCTCAGCCACGAAGGATCCGCAAACAGCATGTTATGTTTCAGGGAAGCTGCGGCAAGAAATTACTGCGACTGGGATTGGAAATTGGATGCGGGGCCCCAGATTATCAAAATGTGGATCATGTCGCACGGCTGATACCACCGTGCCACGAGGTGCCGTCGTCCAACAATAGAGTTTTGTATTTTGCGGGGTCCATTATGACGAGCTCGAGATGAAATGCATGTGATTGCGGGATATACAGTATCGACATCTATACGTTATCCAAAGCTCACTGCTGTTGTCCCACCAATATCTTGCAACATAGTAGCTATCATGATGGACTCCGCACGTCAACCTCCCCCTGTCATGGACAGTGTAACACAGCATATCGGTAACACTCCATTAGTTCGACTAAATAAAATTCCGCAAGCACTAGGTCTTGCACCTACGATATATGCCAAATTAGAGTACTTCAACGCCGGCGGCAGTGTGAAAGATCGCATCGCATTACGCATGATTGAAAAAGCAGAAGAATCTGGACGTATACATCCTTCAAGAACTACATTGATCGAACCTACGAGTGGAAATACCGGGATTGGACTCGCACTCGTCGGAGCGGTCAAAGGCTACAAAGTCATCATAACCCTGCCAGAGAAGATGAGCCCTGAAAAGGTAGCGGTTCTCCGCGCTTTAGGTGCAGAAGTAGTGCGAACTCCCACACAAGCAGCATGGGATAGTCCTCAAAGCCATATCGGTGTGGCGCGACGGTTAGAGAAAGAGATACCCGGTGCTGTCATATTGGACCAATATGCTAACCCTGACAATCCACAAGCCCATGAATATGGGACCGCGCAAGAGATCTGGGATCAGACAGAAGGAAAGATCACAGCTTTAGTAGCCGGAGCTGGAACGGGTGGAACGATTACAGGCATAGCTCGTGGATTGAAGAAACATAATGCTAAAATTAGGATCATTGCTGCGGATCCAAAAGGCAGTATCTTGGCTTTACCAGCGAATCTCAATGATGAAATGAAAGATCAACCTTACAAAGTCGAAGGTATTGGATATGATTTTATTCCAGACGTTCTTGATCAGGGTAGTGTTGATACATGGTACAAAACTGACGACCGGACGTCATTTGAGTATTCGAGAAAACTCATCAAAGAAGAAGGACTTCTTGTTGGTGGAAGTAGTGGCAGTGCAATGGCTGCTTGTGTACTTGCTTGCCAAGAGTTGGGTCTTACAAAGGATGATGTCGTGGTTGTGGTTTTGCCAGACAGTATCAGGAGTTATTTGAGCAAGGTAAGCACATCTGATATGTCTTCTTATCCGTAAATGTACTTACATATCTAGTTTGTGGATGATGACTGGTTAGCTGCAAACGATCTTTTACCCATGACTCACCCAAACGAAACGCCAGGTGCCCCTGTAGCAAAGGCCGAGACTGGGGATGATGATGGCTATGGGGACGCGCGAATATCAGATTTAAGATTGAAACCAGTCATTACCATTTCATCAACATCAACTTGCGGTGATGCTATAGAAACGATGCGAGATAAAGGATTTGATCAATTACCGGTTTCACATGCAGATACAACACGACTTGTTGGTCTCATTACCTTGGGAAATCTATTATCGTATCTTTCTTCAGGAAGAGCACATGGTGATTCAAAAGTGGAAGCTGTTATGTTCAAATTCACAGATTTGCCAGCAGCTGATATGAGCTTGAAGAATATAACAGTAAAAAATGCTGAAGAGAGGAAGAAAACTTTTACAAGCAGCGAAAAGCCATGTCATCCAAAACGAGAACGGTTTATTGAAATCACCAAAGATACGGAGCTGAGCGCATTGTCTCGATTTTTCGAATGGAACAGTGCCGCTGTAGTTACAGAAAAGCTATCAGAGAACGAATTGAAAGCTGTGGCAGTCGTCACAAAAGTAGATCTTCTCACTTGGCTTGTGAAAAGGAAGAAACGAACCGATGTTGGCGATAACGTCACAAAGAAGACAGAAAACTTGCCTCTACGATGAGTCGAGCGATGGTGTCCGTAGATCTCAACGATCATCACTCTAATGAAACGCATGAGTTATCATAGTATTTGATTGTCGATTGATCATTGTTAGTGAAAATGATAATTCTACAGTCAATTACCGCAAATTATCTATGGTCTGCGTTTAAACAATCGAATGACGTAAAGAGTGAACACCACTTATACCAAGTGAAATCCGTAGATTTCACTCATTTTCACCTCCTTCCTTCCTTTTAGTGAACCTTGTCGATTTTACGTTTCTTCAATTTTTTCAAGCGATCATTCATCTGTCTGCAATTGATATTTCTCTGTTGAATTTAGACAAATGAATTAGGAGTTGAGACGCTCAATATAATTCATCAAATCATTGTTGTTGCATGATCACTTCTCAAATCAATCATTTTACATAATGTCTCAAGTTCGCGGGCAGATAAATAATATCAATATTGTCCGTCGATCACGAAGACTTGCTGGTAGATCACCAGAACCTATGATCGAACCTGAGGTCGATCCAAGTCCCCATGTCCACAGGAGGCTTCGTCGTGATACTCGCTCCAATCTATCAACATCAAGCACAGATCAACTTGAGTTGCCTCACCCAACACAATTACCAGAGCTGACACCAGATCCACCACCACAAGGACTCGCAGATCAAAGTCCGTCTATCGTTCATTCTCAACCTCAACCAGAGGTTATACCACAAAGGCCAAGCTCAAATATCGAAAGACCTGGTTTGACAAATACGTTCAACTCGTCCCAACCTACAGTATCGGCAATACCTATCAAGATGGAAGATGCAGATGATGATGTAAATGGACAAAACGTACAAAACTCAAGCTCCGGACCAACAATCAACACCGGTGGCTTATTAAGTCCCCCATTGGCTCCGGTGACATCTACAATGCAAAGTGTCGCGCCAACAAATGCATCTCAGACTAGAATCACGTCTTTTTTTACTAGTCTTTTCACGAATTACCCAACCGCTCCAGTAGTACCAGTCAAGAAAGAAGAGGAATCCTCATGTCTAATCTGCTGTACTGAAACTATTGGCAATAAAGTCCAAGCTTGTCGTCTATGTAATTCAGTTTTCTGTACTGAATGTTTACGGAACATGTTTGAGAGAGCAACGAAAGATCCATCCATGATGCCACCAAGATGTTGTACGACTATTCAGCTTCACAATGTCAATCAGATAATGCCCACAGACTTGTTGAGCTCGTACAGGCGTAAGTTTGAAGAGTGGATTACAAAAGACAAACTGTATTGTCCAAAACCAACTTGCAGTGCTTTTATCCCTATGCGGCACTTTCAAACGACTCCAGTGATAAACCCTTCCATGAGTCAACTCCTTCGTCATGAGTTGCCCCAAATCATGGCATTGATCATGCAGAATACACTTGCCAGACCTTTTCTCAGGGAGACGAACAATTTAATCTTCAGTACATATCCGGATCTCCAGTCATTACAAAAGAGCTTGCCAAGTTTCAACTCCCTTGGAGATTTTACAACAGCTTTGAATCAAATAATTCTGAATAAACCGCTTGCAGGTTTTGTCAATCGCATGGTCGCAATGCAGACCTTTAATCAAATTGCATACAAACAAATCGAGAAAATCAAGACTGGACACTCATATGGTCCAAAAGTACCGACGATGGTCGCCTGTGTAGATTGCTCGACGGCAGTTTGTGTCGCTTGTCGACAAATTGCACATCCCGGCAAAAATTGTGATCATACTCAAAGTGATTACGAGACTGCACTGGTAACCAAGTTTAGATATAAACAATGTCCTAAATGTCGTACAGCCGTAAGAAAGATGTTTGGATGTAACCATATGGCTTGTCTTTGTGGAGCTCAATGGTGCTTTGGTTGTACAAAACCGATAACTGTATGTGATGGCGGATGCTCGGATGGATTTGTGGATGACGATGATGACGAGGAGTGGTATCGCAACGAGTACTCGGAGTCTATTATATCTTCGGAAGGGGAAGGGGAGGAAGTGGATCTCACTGCAACGGAGACTGCTGCTGGAAATGCTGCTAACGTGAATAGCACAAGAAATGTCACTGTGACAGCTCCTTCAGGTGCAAACAATGTTGTCACAACAGCTCAGACACCGCCAGACATACATGAAGACCGCGATTTGGATGCTGGTGGCTATGAAAGATGGCGTGAGGATGTGAGATTCGGTCTGGAGCCCAGTAATGATGGCGTGGGTGCATGGGAATGTACTCATGACTGCGGTCCGATCGAGGTGAATCCTGCTGTAAATCGCACTGTAAAAGCAACATCATTACTTGAATGCTGTAGATGTTTCAAGCAAATGAAACCTTGGAATACTACAGCTGATCTCACAGCTGATTCGTCCAAGAATAATGATGCTTCCATTAAGACCAAGGGCCATCAAAATCAAGCAGGTCTCTCGACGAATGATCATTCTAGTTTATACACAAGTCATAGCAATAGAGAGTCCAGTACAGCAAAGGAAAAGGCTTGTCTTAATATGCCATATGAATGTACAAAGTGCTTTTCAATCTATTGTGGAGCTTGTAAATCGTATTTCAAGGCTATGATCAAATTGGGTGAATCCAGAAATGTATAGATGGATGAATGCGGATATTTCTTTGCGACATGAAACGGCAGCAGAAAGATAGCATGATTGCTATTGTTATCCAGTAAGATCATTAACGAGCGAGTATAATGTATATATAATATGAATAGTTACCGTATATATTTTTGAAACATTACAGTATGAAATACGACATTTATCACTGCATAGTCTAGTTTGACTTTGAAAATTAGGGGGGCCTCGGCAACGATTTTGACCGGTCTATCAGTATGTGACATTTGAATTCAGGAATCGGCATCAGTCTCTGGCTTTCATCAGTATGAGATGATCAGAGCAAGTGCTTCTCCAGAATCATGGTAAAAAAGCAGATGACTAGTGGCGAGATTCGCCCAAGCTCGGGACGATCCACAATGGTGAAAAAGGATTCGGAAGATACAATCGTTGATTCAATCGAGACAATCGTACCCGCGAGTGCTGTTCCACATAACAAGTCAAAACCAACAGCATTGATTCTTCTGACATGCGTTGGAGGTATATATGGATCTTTGTAGGTTATCTCATCATTCCAAGGTCTTCAACCTGTCCTTTCTTTAACAGATTTCTATAGTCTCACATGGGGAGTATTACAAGAACGAATAACATCAACGTTATATGCACCTTTGTCAAGTAGACCCGAAAAGTTCTCCTCTCCTGTCGTCCTCAATACGCTCCAATCGATCTTTGCTTGTTTGTTAGGTTACATATACCTCAACTACACCCGATCTTCAACCCCTTCTTCCCTCTCCTTACCCATCTTTCCTTCTCGGGACATTATCCCTCCTCTCCTCCTAGTCGCTACTACAGCCTCCCTAGCTTCTCCATTCGGTTACGCAGCTCTCAATCACGTAGATTACATAACCTTTACTCTCGCAAAATCATGCAAGCTCCTCCCAGTCATGTTTCTGCACGTCACGCTATTTCGTAAAAAATACCCCATTCAGAAATACATTGTCGTCGCGCTAGTCACGCTGGGCGTTGCTGTCTTTACATTATATCAACAATCACATCCCAAGAAACACGCAAAGAAAAGGGGGAATTTGGACGGGAAGAGTAGTTTATTGGGTCTGGCGTTGTTGAGCGTCAATTTGTTATTTGATGGGTTGACGAATGCTACGCAGGATTACATCAATGGACGGTTCAGACCTTATACAGGTCAACAAATGATGTGTGGACTTAATCTGTTCAGTACGATATTGACAGGGCTGTTTTTATTGCTGGAGCCTTGGTTGGGAACGACTGCTCTGGGAGGAATGTTGGGAGTGGTCAATGATGGAAAAGGAGAATTGGGACGAGCTTATGAGTTGATGATGAGGGATAGTAGAGTTGGTAGGGATGTCTTTGCTTTTGCGGCATGTGGTGCTTTAGGACAAGTTTTTATATGTAAGTCACGTTATATAATACTGGATAATGGAAACATTACTGATATTGGCTATAGTTTATACTTTGGCTACGTTTGGTTCTTTACTCTTGGTCACTGTAACAGTCACGAGGAAAATGCTGACAATGATGTTATCAGTTGTATGGTTTGGGCATAAATTAACACCTATGCAATGGTTAGGTGTAGGAATGGTGTTTGGTGGTGTTGGATTGGAAGCACAACTGTCGAAAAGAGAAAAATCAGAAAAGGAATTGAAAAGTAAAGGCATTAAAAAGCATTAGACATGTATGTATAACGTAGACGGGTTTTTTGTATAGGATAGCTCTGTATAGCAGAGGTGAAAAGTGTTGTTGCCAAGCAATGACATCACTTGAGCTTCACTCACTCTTTTTATACCGAAACAAGGTCATATTAATAAAGTAAGCTAACTACTTCGATAATCAAGACATGGCTACTCGACGTCCACGAAAGGATGTAGTAGATACTGATGTCAACAACGATATTACAATGGCAAATCCTACATCGAACCGAGATACCAGTACACTAAACTCGACATCTTCATCTTTATTGACAAAAGCAGAAATAATTCTTCTATCTCTTTATCCCTTGACATTAGTATTAGGATCATTATACAGCACATTAGCTGTATCACCAATCGACTATCCCTACAATCCTCTGACACAATCCCACGACGCTACCCGCCCTCCGTCCTATTTCGCCCGCAAAAATAATATTTTCAATCACTACTTTGTCAAAGTCGGCTGGTTCTGGACCTCTCTCGCCCTGATTCTTCTGCATGCATTACCATTTTCACTCTCCACTTCCTCGACCGGTCAAGTCCAAACAGTCTCGCCCACGCCAATCAGTAAAATACGCGCTTTGGTACGTTATTTAATCGCTACTTTAGCGTGGACGATCGTCACGCAATGGTTCTTCGGTCCGCCGTTGATTGATCGCGGCTTCGTACTTTCTGGAGGCCGATGTGATGTCGGAACAGCAGTCGAAGATACATTGGCTGGACAGTCAAAAGCGTTTAATTTGGCAGAGAGTGGGAAATTGGGAAACAAAGACCAACCAGGAGCTAGTGTCGGGATCTATTCGAATTATAAATGTAAATCTGTAGGAGGAGTCTGGACTGGTGGACATGATATCAGTGGACATGTGTTTATCCTAATTCTGGGATCGGGATTATTGGCCATGGAGTGCTTGCCTGTGTTAATCAAAAAGTATCAGAATGGGGGTGGAGTGCTGGGACTAGAAGTAAAGCTGGCTTTGGGAATTGCAGGACTGAAATGGTGGATGTTGTTGATGACTTCTACTTATTTTCATACTTGGTTTGAAAAGTTTACGGGGTTATTAGCGGCCTTGATTGTATTGGGGTCAATGTATATATTACCTAGAAAAATCCCTGCCTTGGGAGAAGTCATGGGTAGACCTAATATATAGTCATTTATAGATTTAGAAGAAGTAGATAATTACAAGAAAACAAATGCATGTTGTAAAACGAGAAGATGAATGCATATTAAGAAATAAAACTCGTAACGATTGTCAAAACATCAACATGCACAACCTTTTGCAGGCTCAGCATCACTCCGTCCATTCAAGGTAACATTCCCTTTCGATTGTCCCGTTTGTTCTCCAGCACTCGGCTTCGTCACACTCCCTCTTGGACCTTTTAGACTCGTCTCCGGTATAGCATTCGCAATGGCTGTAAACACTTCATTGACATTGACGCCACTCTTTGCACTAGTTTCGAAAAACAACAAGCCCTCTTCGTCTGCAAAAGCCTTTCCATCTCGTTTACTGACCCGCCTCGCATCTCCGGATCCGACTTTCGACCCTCCAATCCCCGTCCCTTGTCCATCCTCCCCATCTCCCTCTTCATCCTCCCTACCCTCTCCGTCCTCTTGTTCGCCCTCGTCGCATAAATCGGCTTTATTCCCTACAAACCCAATCACTATCCCCGGACTCGCCTGGCGCTGCAGCTCCGCGACCCAGTGTTTCGCCTTCGTCAACGAGCTGGGTTTCGTCAGGTCGTACACCACCAGCGCAGCCTGGGCGTTTCTGTAATACATGGGCGCCAGCGACGCGAACCGTTCCTGGCCCGCCGTGTCCCAGATCTCAAACTTTATCGTTCGGGAAGGCAGGGTGAGTTTTTTGGTCAAAAAGGCCGCGCCGATGGTGGGTTCTTTGCTAGGGTGGAATTCGGACGATACGAAGCGGAGCACGAGCGACGACTATAGATTGGTTTGAAAAAGTCAGCGAGAGAATCTAAATGAAGATGGGTTGGAGGGGTGGGTACTTTTCCAACGGCTGCTTCGCCTAGCAGGACGAGCTTGACACTGCTGCTGGGTTTGGAATTTGTGTCGGCCATGGTCGTGGATATATTGAAAATATGTCTACGTGTAAATTATCAAGTAGAGATGTCGTTTTACGCCACAGTTTTGGAGGCTGTGGTGATCGATTTAGTCACGTGCATATATTTTGATTCACATTCGTTTAACTTATAGTCATGTCACGGAAAGGGAAAGATACGGTTGATATTCATTATATTCATAGATCTGATATTTTCCACTTACGTAATCTTCTCCTTAGACACTGTTGCTTTTATTGTACATGTTTGCCAGCTGCATGTCGCGCTTAGTCTTCCTTACACTTCTCGGCTTTTTTAGTGGGATCTTTTGTGCCTAACATCAGTGCCACTACATTAGTGAGAGGATCATGGGATCACTCATTTATACCGTTTTATTGTATCACGTAGATGAGCGACCATGGATACGCCTCTCACGTCTATTTCTTGGGGTTCCCATCTTTCCTGTTTTCGTCGTTACTGCCATCGCCGCGCGTGCCGTGCTTCTCTCGAAGGCGGCTGGCTCGACAAAGAAGAAGGAGTAGAAGCGTGACCATGAGTCAGGGGGGAGGAGCTTCTTTCTGGACTGTCTATGATATCCATTTCTGGAAGAATACGCTCTATACCTGTGACGTCTGTGCCTGAACAGGGAGAACTGTGTCCATTATGATGCATTACGATGTTTGGGGGCCTTGAGAACTCTGGATGATTACGGCCTGGTAGGTTCGCTTGATTTTGCCGCCCACAACCGACCTCCGTGCCTACTAGATACACGTCATCCTCACCATCCGACGCGGTCCCACCATGGACCTCGCCGAGGATGCAGCTCGGCCGACCCGACTTTAAGGTTCAGTCCCCCAAAAATCCGGGGAACTGATGAGTTAGGTCTTGCAGAGCTTTGTGCCGGCTAGGGTGTTCAAAGTCCTTTATGACCTTTGCACCTATAAGTCCTTCTAGGCGCCTTTAAAATAACATACTACTTTACAGAGAAATTTGGATCTGAACTGAATATTTGAGTTGTGCTATTTTATATGTTTAGAAACACTAAATTTACAATAATCTTTATCATCATTATTCATAAGCCTTAAAAACTACTCAATTATATGTTTATACATGTACTATGTATTTTGATGTGTGTTTATGGAAGAGGAAACAAAATCAGTTGTATTTGTACCCATTACTATGTGGAAAGTGACTAAAATACTCAAAATGTTTCCGAGCACCTGTTCTTGTAGCCTAAGCCCTGTAAAAAAGCCTTTCGGCATATCAGCCGGCATAGATCTTCGGAGGACCCAATTTTACAGCTCGGCGGAACCAACTCTGATGGTCCCCACCTGCTCGGGTCGAAAGACTCTAAAGTCGGGTCCTGGATCCTCCTAGAACTGGGTCTGCCGAGCTGTAAAGTTGGGTCCGCCGCGCTCACTTGTGCCGAAGAGCCTAATAAAGGCATTCGAGAAACGCTAAGAGGTTACGGAAGGGGTGAAAACATGATTGATTTTATTGGACCAGACTATGAAATATAATACTTATGTTATAAATCATTCCCCACTTACATAATTTACCCTTGGAATGTTTAAACACTATTGCTTTTATTATACATGTTCGCCTACTGCATGTTGCGCTTCGTCTTCGTTACACTCCTCCTCGAGTTTCTTGGGTGTCTTGCAGGATTGGCACTACATTGGTGAGAGAATTGCGCTTACGTACCATATTATTAAATCACGCTGATGACCCAGTATTGAGATACGCATCATCAAGCTTCTCTCCGAACGGGCCGTATTTCTGCTGTTTTCGTCGTGTCATTGAATTCGCCATGCGCTCGTCTCGGTATTTCGTAGGCCGCTGCGTAGTGCGGGCTGGCGGGCTCGACGAAGGGGAATGGGCAGGAGAAGTTACAGGGGGGCTCATACTTCCTGGACTTTCGAATATCAGGTTTTTGATGTCATTCTCTAGCCCTGTTGAGTCGTCCATGCTAATACTATCAGCAGCATCTTGTCGCTTATGAACTTTTTTATAGAACGCGTCCGCGGACCACACTGGATGTTCGCTGTTTGGTAATCTCAGTCGATGTTGCTGCGCAGAACCCACCGGCTGACCTGAATGATGATGATGATGCGCATTATCCGATAGCTGACTTGATTGAGGATGCTGCGTTTCACCGAACGGCGGACCTCTAAAATGAAGATGCTGGCCCACTATTTGTCTCCTCACTTCTTTTGCAGATTCCGAATTCAAGGGTACGCCTCCGGGAATTTGAGAAGATAGGTGACCATCATGTCTAGAAAATACCTGTGGTACTTCTGCCTGCTTTGGCTCCTCCTTTGTTGTTTGGCGTTTCAGCGTCTCTTGGTTTTCGGAACGCTCATCATCAGGTGAATCTGGAGACTCTGCTGCCTTTCTTTTAGCTGCAACTGGGTCTCCGGATGTAGGCCCACGATGTGATGAGTGGTTGACCATCGTTCAGAAAAGGGTATCAATTATCAATTGTGAAGCGTTTTCTAGGCACACTAATTACGAGCAGAGGTGGAATAGGAACGTGAATGATATGAATAATGAATTGATTAGACAAAGAGGGCACTCACTTGTTCTTTATATACCTGGACGGATTGAATTAGGGTTGATTTTGAATCCATTCAAGTTGTATTGCCGAGAAGCATAAAATATTTTGGACGAATTTGCATCTCGAGAAGTGCAACTATCATGGCCCGTGCAAAGCCAAAATCGTGCCAAGACGTCAGAAAGTTGACATGTTCGAAAACTCAAACTTAAACAGCGAGGGAGCCCCACACTTTCGGACTTTAACTTCGCGGCCACCGCAGTTTCGGGACATTTGAACCTCAAAGTTTGGCTCGCCAAGCCAAATCCCACGAAGCTGAAATCTAATACAGTCTCATCCAAGTGGGGCACCGAGTTTCGAGACGTCGCAGCGAAACTCTATCACTCCTTCTCTTTCCCCCACAGCCTTCCGGTCAAGATGAATTTCGGTCTTTCTTGTCTGAATCGACATTTACGATATCGCGTCTGCAAAACATCTCAATAGCTTAGCAACCTCGTCCACGTCATGTCGCACGCCCTCGAGACGGTCTAACTGCATCGACTAGAGAGAGGACACAAAATTTTTGAGTTTGATGTTTCCAGAAGACGGCAGCATTCAAGTATTTTAGGTTGTTGCAAACGAAACACGACACGTCATCGATCTGCAGAGTCATCTCGAAAAGAATGAGGAGCTCGAGCAAGGATCATTTACCCACATCCAAGATCCCGTGTCCCGCAGCCTTGGAAGATTACGTTGACATTACAATTTCTGGGAGTACAGGATTCCGTTCGGGGTTTTTGGGGCAGGCCGGTCAAATTTCATAGCATGGGGCTTGCATCGATGCAGAATGCTTTACAAAACTGTAAAGCACTCGTAGATTCTGGCTATGACTTTTATCATTACATTCCCCCTCTCTACAAAAGTACATATTTTTCTCAATGTAGTCTAGGAAACTAGGACCTGTAGTCGCTCACATTGCTTAGCATATCAATAAGAGTAGAAAGCACGATTGATATTCAGTTACGTCATAGAATTATGCTATTTTCTACCTACAAACCGGATCGTTTTGCTCGTTTTCTGTCACGCATGCTTATGTGCTGTTGCATCCGCCTAGCCTTATAAAGCGAAGGCCCCGCAGCTTTTCCCCCTTCTTCGTTGCTCTGAGTGTACCTGTTCTCGCCAGGAGAAGAGGGCGGAGATGCATACAGATCGTCGCTGGATTCTAAATATTTTTGTTTCTCCAAAACGTGCGCTGGTAGCAACGCCTCGTCCCCAGTGGTCCCTCGCATCGTATTGTCTGAATTTTGCCTTGGGGTGAAGTCGAAATCCATACGCGCGAGACGGTGTAGAACAGATTGGCCTCTGGCCTGCTGGCGAGAACTGTCCTCAGTTGTGGACATTCGGCTGCTTAGATCCATTTCCCTTGCTTGACTTAAAGCATAAGCTGCGGACGGCATGTAGGGGAGAGCGTCGAGGTCCATTGTGGACCCTGTTTTCGGCATTCGGTCGCCAAATGGGTGGTTTTGAGGCGCGCTATTTACCGGATATTCATGAGAATGAACATGTTGACCTCCTGGTCCTGCATGAGCGATTTGTTTATCTGAATGTCCTGCTGGGGCATGGCCAGAATGTTCGTGACCGAAGTGTCCATGGTGTCTATTTGATTCCAGTGCTTGCATCCCCGCGTTTTCCGAGCGTTCCTCTTGTTGACCGAATGGTACATGGATAATTTGATGATGATGAGGAGGTTGTTGACCTCCGGAGCCTGGCAAACCTGGAGTTTGGTTTTGACCGTTTCCGTGATTCATTGTTCCGAAAAAAGAGTAGTCACTTATCTAATATGAAGCGCTTTTTGGTAATACAAATCAATGAGAGGAGGTAAAATTGGAAAAAGATGTGTGAATGATGCAAGTGTTGTAGTGATTGATCGACAAGAAAGGGACTTACGTATGCTTTATATACCTTGGAGAATCGATTAAAGTTGAGCTGAAATCCATTCGAGTTTATTGCTGAAAAGTAAAGGGACCAGGGACGAAATTAAAGCTCGAATAGCGCAGCCCGATTATGGCTCGTGCGAAAAGCTACATTGCCCGGACGTCAAAGGATTTTGAATGTCTAGAAACTCAAACTCAAAATGTCCACGATAAAAAGGGCACGACGTGACGATTCGCAGATTTAGGTTTTTATGCAAGATCTGCAGCAAGGATTCAAACTCAAAAGACTAGAAATCCTACAGGCAAGAACTGTAACAGCGAGATCCTTTAAGCACATTCTAAATTAAGGCAAGGACCCTTGCAAACCTTAACCGAAAGAAAATCCTCCGCCGGCCGGGAATCCCCTCCCTCCACCAAAAGAGAATCCTCCACCACCGCCGCCCATCATATTAAAAAGCATCTCTGGTGGGATTCCATGAGCCCCGCCAAATCCTCCCATGCCGCCATGACCACCCATCATATCAGCAGGATCGATCAGATCTTCACCTGAATCGTATCGAGCACGTTTTTCGCTGTCTGATAGAGTCTCGTAGGCTTCTCCGACATCTTTGAATCGCATTTCTGCGTTGGGATCATCTGGGTTCTACACGATATATAGTTAGCAATCTATCCATAAAACACTTGATCTTTTCAAAATATTACTGACCTTATCAGGGTGGTGCACGATAGCCAACTTTTTATACGCTTTCTTGATCTCGTGATCTCCGGCGTCTTTTTCTATACCTAGTATTTTGTAGTAATCCTTCCTCTTGCTCTTTTTTAGTTCCAATTCTGCCTGTCGCACTTCCTTTGCTATCCCCGGTTCTTCGGGGTTCGTCTCTGCTATAGCTTTCAATTGCTTTACTGCTTCTTCCCAATCGCCACTTTCTCCCAAAGCTTTTGCTCGTGTTTTTCGTGCTTTTGTATATGTAGGATCTAATTTAAGAGCCGCATCACAATCTTCTATAGCTGATGGATATGCTTTTAATTTAGTGTGACATATCGCTCGGTTTTGCAGTATCTTGCTGTTTGTGGATTTATTTGACGAATCTACTTCAAGGGCGGATGTGTATGTAGTGATTGCATCTGCATATTTCCCTGATTTGAATAGAGCGTTACCTTCCTCTTTCTGCTTTTCTAATTTCTGTACCATTCGTAAATACTTTACAGCTTGGTGGAAGTCGGGATCGCAAGATAAAGCTTGTCGGAAATGTTGTATTGCTTTCTCGTTCTCCCCTTGTGCATACATGATCTTTCCACGAAGCACCAATGCATCGGGGTCAGCGCTGTTCAGTCGAAGTAGAGACATGACAACATTTTGTGCATCACCCAAAGCATTGACGTTTCCGATCAGTAGATACGCTTCCCCTCTCATCAATTTCCATTGACGGGGCTCTAGAGCACTTGGCCCAAGACCTTTGACTGCTTGATCTAGCGCATATAATGCCATATTTCCTGATGTGCCTTCTTTCATCAAATCTTCAGCTTGTGCAATGTGTCTTTGCATAGTTACAGCTGCAAGCTTGTCTTTTGGTGAAACAGCCGGTTCTATCCGATCATAAGTCTCCAAAGCTTCGTCTGGTCGTCCTAAACTCGTATATACTCTTGCCAACCGTTGTAAAGTTTTTGCATTACCAGGATCTAATTCATCTGCAACTCTACAATCTTCTAACGCTTCGTTATATTTCCCAGCTGACATGTATGCTGCAGCACGATTTGAACGGTATGTCGCTGTCTTTGGAGCTGCATCAACGGCGGCAATAATATTAGTCCACACAATCATCTCATTTAATTAAAATGAACTTTTGCTTACCTTTCGTATATTCTGTTATCGCACTTTGCCATTGCTGTGCTTTAAAGTACTTGTTACCTTCCTCTTTACAAGCTTCCGGATCGACTGGAGGGGTGACTGGTGATGGTGGAGTAGAAGATTCTTTATGTGGTGGAGGTACGGGTGCATCTTCAACGTTTGTATCTGTATCATGGCTTCCATTCACTCCATTCTCCTGCTTCTCTTGGGATCCATTCTCTTGCTTCTCTTGGGTAGGACTTCCATTTGTCGATTTAGAGGTACCGTTCTGCTGCTGTGTCGACTCCTGCTTTTCTACATCCGACCCACTGTCAATATCGCTGTGGTCGTTCCGCTCGCTCATCTTTGACCAAGCAGAAGATAAACGAGCAAGTTCCTTTGGTGGTAGATTAAGTGGATGTTCGTCTTGAGGTGTTATGGGAGCAGTCCGACTACGTCTAAGTGCTCCTGGTCTGGGAGATTCTCCCTCTTCTTCCGCCTTCTTCTGACGACTTTCCCTCCTTTTTCGCCTCTCCTTTTTTTCAGGCGAAGAAATAGGAGAATCCTGGGTACTCGACCGACGAGTTGAACTTCTAGATGACTTCTCAGAGGAAGTGCTTGATTTTTTCCTTGTAAATAGGCTGGATAATGGTAAGTGCATTGAGTATAAATAATTTGGTAGATTTCTTTTTTTTTGGCTTGCTCTTTGAATTTTATTTCTCCCTAATTTTTATTTGGCGGCCCACCAGATCGGTAACCTCCGAAATGCCACGCACCAAAAATTTACAGGGTTTCAGTCTATGTTGGTACGATACTATCTCTGGTCAGAATCATACACAAGAGTGAAGATTATACTTATCACCGGATACAATATTGAGTATTTGCTAAGCGCTATGGAGGATAAAAAAAACAAATCAAATGATTGGTCGATCTTGAAATAGTACCGAGATCTTGTAGTTACACATAAAACAAACTATGCCGTCCTATTATTTATATACATTCTTTGCCTGTCAACACAGACTAGTCGTCACTGATGCGATGTAGCAAATTCATAATTCATAATACCATCAATTCCAATAAAACATCAATCATTATTCCAATACTCCAGCTCCTAGATTCCCTTTGTCCGCTGAGAACTTCTCGCACTATTTTACCCCTCATATCTCCACGCAATATACCACCATGATCGTCCACATTTAATTGCTTATCATGACTGAGTTGCCAGTCTTCTTCTGCTTGTTTAGCAGCTAATCGTATGACAACTTCTTCATCCTGAACAGCATAAAGGTCACATTTGTTACATTCCAGACATATCCCTCCATTCGCTCTAAAGTGCTGACAGAAATGAGCATAGGCTTCACTACCAATAGGTGATCTACATATATAACACATTGCGTATCCGCAAACACAAACAAGTTTGTTACAGCCAGAGCTTTTGACAAAATTCATCCCGCAACGAGGACAAGTTCGTTTAATGACCGCAGTAGTAGCTGCCTCTATAGCATGTCGTAAGGAGTCGCGACTCGTCTCGTAGCAGACATGTGGATCTATCCATTTACCATGACATTCGACACATGAAGATAAACCACATTGAGATGATTGACAAGTAAATCGAAGTCCTTGTCGTTTTTGGCTGATATGTCGAAGTGAGGTTGTAAAGATCGAATTGACGAGTATATAGCATAGATAGTACAGCATCCACAATACAGGATACAGTAGCAATGTCAAGTGAAGTAATAAGAAAGAAACTATACCGTACAACGGACTGTATTGCTTTATTCTCCATAGCTGCAGTAGTCTGCTGTTGATGGTGGAGTAATCTGTAAGCTTTACAACTGGCAATTCATCGACCTCGGCATATGAACAGAATGGACACTGTCGAAGTGATAACTGACATGTTTCCAGCTGTTGAGAGGCAATACGATCCTGGAATTTTGACCATACACTGTCTCCGCCGTCTTCAGATGTGATTGCCGTTTCCACAAGTTGATGATGAATACAAGATCCGCAAGCAGGAGTAGTAGGCGCTAAACACCGTATAGAACCTCTATTCATATCAACCGTGCTTTTCCATCCCTGCCCATACAAAGCCTCGCTCATCGTGGCTCTAACACAGGCAAAGCATACTCCATGTGATCCCTTTTCACAAAAGACCATTTCCTCGAAAATCGTAGATGCGAAACAACATTCACATTCAAATAATCCTCCGACTGTCTTTGCCGCCTCTTTCTCAACCATCTGTCTAACTGATTCGGCATCTGCTTTGCGTACCCTTTCAATATCCCGTAACAAAATAGGTTGAACGAGCTCGTACCATATCTCACAATCCAACTCTTCATTACCCGTAGACTTTATAAAAGCAATCTTCAATCCACCGTCTTGACCATCACGGAACTCTACCAAGTCATGTCCCTCTTCCTGTAATTTCCTCTCGTCTTCACTCATACTTTTCCCATTCCTCTTTCCCCTCCACAAATTCACGAAATACCATCTCCAGGATCTCTCTCTTAATTGCTTCAAAACAGGTCTAGCCAAACCATAGCAATAGTTGCATTCAGCAAGCACTCCTTCGATACTACCCCGATTCAGCCCTTTGAACTCAGCATGTACCGTCTTTTTTACAGCATTGCAATACTCTTCAGTGCGGAAATATTCCTTTTCTACGCCGGATTCTTTTTCTAGAAGTTTGTTTCTGGGAATATACCGTCCATTGACCCACTTTTCTTTGTCTTTTAGGAGTTTTTCAACTACTAATTCGGTACGTGAAGAGGGAGACAGATGAAGGAGGAGTTCGCGAAAGACTTCGAGACGGACGTCCGGGAATATCTCGGTGAGGATTATGAGAGAGGCGTTGAGGGAGTGAATGTCGGAGTCGCGCGACAAGACATCAGGAGAACTTGGATACGTTGAGTTTAGGGATGGGGGACATGTAGCTAGGATCCAAGTGCCTGACTTTGAAGGGAGGGTGGGAGAGATGGGAGACAAGTCTTGGCTTATTCGTCGAGAGATTGGAGAGTTGAAGAGGGTAGTCATGTTGTGATTGTAGCCATTGTTCCGATTTGCATCATGTTGTTAAATATTGTGAGACCGCAGGGTGGTCCGATAGAGTTATCGGATATATTCACGTTAGGGGCGTTGTTAGTTGCATGACTAATAAATGTTTTTTTTATTTTCACATGCATTCCTGGAGAAGGTGCAAAAATAAAATTTATACAATTATAAATGTTCCCTAATATTACTGATTACATCATTCGTCATCGTCATCCATATCAATAGCATCAGGATTGATAGTCACAGCAGGTGCATCCATTCCATCCGTGGTTTGTTTACGAATATTACCACCTTCAGGTCCAGTGCTGGCAGCGACGAATCCTACTGGAGCTCTTGCTTGCCTCTCTAGAGCAGCCATTGCATCCATCTTCTCATTACTGCCCGATTCAGCCACATCAGCCATATGTTGACTTTGTGATACCGCCTGACTTGCGATATACGACACATCGGTACTATTACACTAATTAGTATCATTATATATTTTTGGGGGAAAAGAAAGACATACTTGAATTGCGCCTGGACACTTCTTTTTACTCGCAACATTTCCTTGAAAGTATCCTCATTACCATGCTGTACTTCAAATTGTTCCCACTTTTTCCAATAATTAGCTTCTCGTCTAGGATCGGCAAATTGACTTCCATGGCCATATACTGCTCTTGCACGATCGATTTCTCCTAATCTTCTTTCCATCTCGGCGAATCGAAGACACATGTCTCGTGCAGCGGCGTCAGGTAGTGCCGTGATTGCTCTTTCATATATTGGTCTTGTACTTGTGAGACCAAAATTACTAGCACTTTTAGTAATGTAATATTCAAACATTTCTTTCCGAGCACCGTCATCTACAGCTCGAGTAGCGCGTTCATATATCCGCATTGCATGCCGTGCCAGACCTCGCTCCTCTTCAAGGGCACCAAACATCAAGTATAACGACTTGGCAAACTTGGCAGGACATCCATCAACAGCTTGTTCGAACAGATCTCTTAGTCTTTCCATACTAATCTTTCTATCCACCGCTTTTGACAAGTATAAGTTCCATAACTCGAAAGCGACAGGATAAGAAAACAAATCCAACCCTCTTTCATACACTTTGAAACATTCCTCAAAGTAACCATTCTCTTCCAACAAATTGGCATAATTGACGACAGTCTGTGGAGTAGCGATCCTCAATTCGAATATTCGATCATATACTTTTCTAGTCTCTTCAAGATTAGACACACTTTCCACAAGATCTACGTAAAAACTCCACAACTTCCAACTTTTATGGACTCTTTGCTGCGGACTCAAAGTTTCGTCAAAAAAATCAACGTTGCTTCTTTTGGGAGACTGTGTAGCTTTGGCCATGACCGCTAACGCAGCATCAAAGGTTTCATTACGCAACTCAAGTTCAGCCCATTCTATATACAAATCTGCAAGTTCATTGACAGATCGATAAGGGACATTCACGGCTTTTTCGAGTATTATTCGTGAATTACGAAGATCGTTATGCGTTTCGTAAAATTTGGCATAATTTACCCAAAGCATATGGAATTTCCCAACTGCTTTTTTAGGATTGATGGTAGCAATGGCTGCAGTATAAGTATTCACTATTTCAACTTTATTCTGATCCCAGAGCGTGACACGTTTTTCCCATTCATTGACATTGTTCGGATTCTGTCGTAATAGTACATCGTTGAGAAGAAACGGCCGACGATCCATCAAAGATTCGAAGCGGAGCATATGAATGTCCAGATCCAGATCTGCATCAACATCAAGGTTATTATTTGCTGATCGTGAGGCTGCAGCGTCCATCTTTATGGATATGAGCGCTTCCTCTGCTTCAGCATAAGTGTCGAATATCATACTAAAGTCACGGACTGTCATTGACGTTGTAATGCCTTCTTCAAATACATCCCTTGCCTTTTCGTAAATCCCTAAATTGATGTAATATCGCGCCAAACCAACAAACAATAGTCCTCTTTGATCAGGAAATCTTTGTACACCGCTCTTCACTATACTCTCTACAGCGAGATTGCTGCTAGGAGTCTGATTAATAATCCTTGCGTGGTCGATGATCAATTCCAACATCTCCGCCCAGAATTGAAATGGTCCTTTCGCCTCGCGCGATTTAAACTTGAAATCATCGATGATTTTGATATACTCCAATACTGCCTCGCCATATTTCTTGTGCGCAACCAACAAATCAAGTAAATCCTCGGCATTTTCCGGTCTGAATTGGATATACCGTCTCCAAATCTTTATGGCTGTATCGCCCTGTGCAGAATTCGCAAAAGGTAGATATAATGCCCATATTCGACTATGTTGGGTGATAGGTAAAGCTCGAAGGGCGCGATCAAAGGTACGACGAGTTTGTGTGACTTTCGGCTGCTGACACAAGAAATTCAGATACATTTCCCATATTCGTGGCATTTTATTCAACAAGATCAACGCACGTTCAAAGAGTGCATTGACTTTGTTGAATTCTGCCTGGTATTTTGCCGGATTCTTCTTTTTCAAATGCTTTACACGTAAGTCGAGATACATCTTCCATAGTTTATAACTTCGTGGTAGAGTTTTACATGCTCGTTCGAGAACAAAGCATTGTTCGAGAAGAGATCCAGTCTGACGCTTGTAGGATACGTAATCCAGCCATGATCTAGGCGAGCCAGAATTGCGCAGTATCTCCTTTTCATATATTACATCTCCTTCCGATATCAGATATAATGAAGAAGTAGGAATTGGCTGATCTTGCGCCGCATCCGCGTATGATTTATGCGCCATTGACGCAGGCGACGGTGACTTTATACGGCCCGGCATTGCCAGTCTGTATTTCAATTCTCGTCGTTCATCGATTCCGAGATCCTCCGGTCGACACCACTGATGTCTGGTGTTTTTAAAGTCGTGATGTAAATTTGTTAGCCGACTTCTTCTCGGACGAGGTGAATTGTCAAATTTCTTGGCGTCGCATCTCGAGCTTCCAAGACGTCATTTCACGAGCCTCGCTTCAAGTACATACTATTCCTCCGAGTGTTTCTTTGTCAATACTAGTCTATCAAGATGTCCGGTGCCAATGTGAGTAATCTCATCCATTTTTCCTCGTTATCCTAAGCTCACAATATCAGGATCGAGAAGCAGTGTTTCCAACGCGGCAGTCGTTGGGGATAATGAAAATCAAACTCAAAGGCGCAAAGACAGGACATGATTTATTGAAGCGAAAGAGCGAGGCTTTGACAAAGTAACATCAGACCATCGTGACATGATGAATACAAAATCTAACATGTATGGTAGACGATTTCGAGATATAACTCGCCGAATAGACGAAGCTAAACGTAAAATGGGTCGTGTGATGCAAATAGCAGCATTTTCGCTGGCAGAAGTCACATATGCGTTTGGGGGAATAGGGCTAGGATATCAGATACAAGAATCAGTAAAATCTGCAAAATTAAGAGTGAGGACGAAACAGGAGAATGTCAGCGGTGTATTTCTTCCTCAATTTGAGAGTTTCCAGACCGAAGGTAATAATGATTTTGGTCTGACGGGGCTGGGAAAGGGTGGTCAGCAAGTACAGAGGTGTAGAGAGACGTACGTAAGAGCAGTGGAGACTTTGGTCGATCTTGCGAGTTTACAAACTGCTTTTGTCATTCTGGATCAGGTAATCAAGGTTGTCAATCGAAGAGTCAACGCTATGTAAGTCGATTATGCTTGGAGATATCGATCGGGGATATTAATGATTTAATAGTGAACATGTCATAATACCGAGAACAGAAAATACGATAAAATATATCAATTCAGAACTGGATGAACTAGACAGGGAAGAGTTCTTCAGATTAAAGAAAGTGTCAAATAAAAAGGAGCGAGATGGACAAGAGCAAGAAGCAGAGCGGAAACTGAAAAGTGAAGCTCAGTCTGGAACCAACAATGGTCCAGATTCACAAGACGTCCTTGGAGATCAAGGAGATGAAGATGTTATTTTTTGAGTTCTTTTGTAATGCATATAGTAATGACATGATTATAAACGACACATATATAATTCATATTTAACCAATTACTTGGGTCTATATGTGACCTTGATACGACCATCTCCAATTGGCATACCAGAAGTAGCATTCTTTGCTTCGATGGCTCCCTCTTCCGCAGCATAATGAACAAAGGCCAACCCTTTTCGACCAGGAACTTCATTATATTCTTGAAAGCCAGCATATCTGCCGAATATAGCCGTCATTGCTTCAGAATCATAACCATCCGGGACACCTTGTACAATGAGGACGTTATTTGGTGGTAGATATTCATCAGGAACGCTTCCAGCCGCACGGCCTGTTCTAGCCTTTTCAGTTGTGGGCGCTTCTGTTGTAGGACCTTTTGTTTTTTCCCGTTCGGCTTCTTCATGGGCTTGTTTGGTTTCTGGATTCTAATTCAGCGTACATTCAAGAAGAATAGTTAATAACAATATTACCTTTTTCTGTCAATCGGCGTCTTTTATGTTGTGCAAAGTCCTCTTCCGTTCCAGCTCGTTTTACTGTAGCATCGCTTTGAGTCTTTGCAAATTCACAGTTGATTTGCTTGCCGAACAATTCAAATCCATTGACTTCATCAATAGCATTCTGAGCAGATTCAACGTCTGAAAAGACTATAAAGGCTTGACCTTTTCTTTTTAGACTCTTTTTCGCTATAATATCGATGATTTCTCCATATTCAGAGAATATGCCTCTGAGGGACTCGAGAAGAGCTGGTACTTTTATTCGTTCTTCGAGATTTTTCACCTTTATATTAGTTAGTCTATGAAGATAAGATCAAGGAGGAGGAGTTGAAGACTAACGTATACACTATTAAATCAAAACAAGAATTATAGGTTAGCCACGGTCAATGATAAGTTCGTACGATGTGCAATGTACGAACGTCGCATTAGGGGGTATCTCGCTATCATCCTCCATCTTGATTGATTATTCAAGCAGATCTGACGAATGGGACAAATGGGTGCGACGGATAATTAGCGAAATCATGGATGACTTCAAAATCTGACACGTGATAACCGTTTCACTTCAAATACAAGCCCTCAACAGGACAGACAATGTAACAATGCATGCCAATTCCTTGGCTCATAAGCGAAGCGGTTTCTACAGTCCGTCCTTTTCGTAATGTCCCCAGTAAAACTTGCGTAATACTCTGTAATCCGTATCCCAAGTCAAGATGTTCTTGCCATCGTCGTCCACTCTACTAGTAGTAGGGCTCTTTTGCCTTCGACATATCAATGGTCACGAAGCAGAACAAAGGATACAAAAGATTCTACAGAATCCACAAGAGCTTGCTAAATATCGAGCCGCATGCCCTGCTTTTGAACGTCATGTAACACAAATATAGTAAGTAATCGGACAATGAAAAGGTAGGCGAGGATGTTTGACGGACTGAATATGATTTTAGTGGCCGGAAACGAGGAAATGGTCCTATGAAAGTTCCATTTCAAAGACCTTCGATATTATGTAGAACATTTGAGTCTGCACAAGTTGAAGAGACGATTGATTATATGAAATCAAACATGATTGATCAAGATTTGGCAGAAATCTTTGAAAATGCTTTTCCAAACACTATAGATACTACTATTCGATGGCATACTGATGGTAGTCAAGTGATTGATGTCGATGAAAGGGAAAGTATCGTTGGACACCAATGGCAAGGACCTCAATCTTTTATCGTGACTGGTGATATTAATGCCGAATGGCTTCGAGATTCTACTAATCAACTCGCACAATATCAGAGACTGGCAAAGAAAGATCCTGCCATCCATAATTTGATCCTCGGTGCGATCAATACTCAAGCTGAATTCGTGATTGAATCTCCATATTCTAATGCGTTTCAACCTCCTCCACCATCTGGTTTAGAAGCTTCTTACGGTATCGGTACACAAGATGCAGTTCATCCAGCAAGTGATCCATCACGAGTATTTGAAAGTAAATACGAACTAGACAGTCTCGCTGCTTTTTTATCTTTGGGAAATCAATTCTACAATCATACTGGATCGACTTTATTCCTTACTTCTAGATGGTATACCGCTCTTGACACTCTTTTGACGACTCTCGATGAACAATCCCAATCAACATTTGATCCAGAATCCGGCAGTCTCGGATTAAACATGTATTACTTCAACCGCCACACCGACTCCGGTACCGAAACATTAAACCTCCGAGGCCACGGTAACCCTCTAAACTCGGGAACTGGTTTAGTCCGATCAGCATTCCGTCCATCCGACGACGCATGTATTCTCCAATTCCTCATCCCCGCCAACGCAATGATGGTCGTAGAACTCCGTCGCACCGCGACGATCCTCTCCGTCGCCGGAAAAACAACTCTATCCAAAGACCTACTTTCTCGCGCAAAGAGCATCGAGGAAGGGATTTACAAACACGGCGTCGTCGAGCACAAGGCGTTTGGAAAAGTGTTCGCGTACGAAGTCGACGGGTACGGCAGTGCGATCTTCATGGACGACGCCAACGTTCCTTCCTTACTCTCCCTCCCTCTCCTCGGCTTCATCGACCGCGACGATAAACTCTATCAGAATACGCGTAAAATGATCCTTTCTCGAAAAGGCAATCCTTATTATCTAGAAGGCCTTGCTTTTAAAGGAATCGGCGGGCCGCATATTGGTTTGAGAAGCGCTTGGCCGATCAGCGTCTTGGTTCAAGCAATGACTAGTGACGACGACGAGGAAATCAAGTCGTGTTTGAAATTGGTCAAGAGAGCTAGTCCGTTGGGAGTCATTCATGAAAGCGTCAATGTTGATAATGAAAGGGATTATACTCGTAAGTGTCATTACCTTTTTTTCCGTTTTTTCTTTTTTCTTTTCGAGAGGATATCCTGTGTTGTTGACGATCTTATTATAGGTCCTTGGTTTGCGTGGGCGAATTCGGTCTTTGCTCAAACGATACTCGATCTAGCGGAGAGGAAACCGCATTTGTTGTTTGGCGAGAATGCCAAGCCGTATATTATTGGTTAAATATGTATCAAGGGCTTGGTCAGCATATTGTAGAATTGAAATGATATATACTGTAAATGTATTGACAATGATATATATACATTGTTTAACATCTCTATCATTATCTATTCCAACATCTATCATACACATCTTTCACTCTCCGTCAGAATATAATCAAGGAATGACTTCTAATCCTAATCCTGAACCTGTCATCTGTCCCTGTTCAGGCAATGTCACCTCCTCTTCATGTGGTTGTTTTTCTGTAGTATCTTCTCCAACACTTTTTGGTATTGTATTTATCATCTCACTCTGTTCACTACTATCTTGTAGATGACGATGTTGATCCATCCTTCTACCACCATTTCTGTCTAAAAATCTTTCTTGTCTAGGTCGAGGACTCAGTAATATCCCAGCTTGAGGATCGTTTAGAATCTCCATTAATAAATCGGGTAAAAAGCGATTGAGGCCTGTCCATGTAGTTGTCCATAATTGACGCTTCAACTCGGCTGCATCGTCCTCGTCATCTATCGGTGACGTTACGGTATGAGCGTCTTTTACTGAAGTATTGGTCGGCGATAGAGGTTGATCGGGATTTAGATTTTGAAATGATGTAGGAGCAATAAGATAGCCATTCGACGTCATGACGAGAAGTATATTTTTAAGAGATTCAGTGACTGCTTCTTGCTATTCAAATAAGTCAGTATAAAAGTTCACATAAAGATAGACATGACAAAAACGTACCAATTCACTAGATTGGCCATCTTGTCCAGCAGAAGCCATAATCTTTTCCATATTAGTGATAACATCTTCCCACAATTTGGTCAATTTATCCCATCGTCTATCATACAATGTGGACAAATAATGTAAAAAGACTTTACATGTCAACACGGCTGTTTCCCGTCGCATTTCTTGTAAACAAGCCTGATCTACCGATGCAGAATCGACATTCAACAAAGCTTGTATTAGTTTGAACAGTCCGCCGTTGAAAATATAAGTCCATTCAGTATGCTGATCAGAAGCAAGAGATGGAGCTAGTAGACATCTTTGTAGAGAGGCAAAGGCAGCATGACTGATATTCTGACACGGACTGGTGCAATGCAAGGCAAGAACATTAAATAACGGCGCCCAGTATGTTTGCCAGGCTTGACCTTGTTCGAGTTGCGATTGACTGACAAGAGATGGAATTTTACCAGGAAGTACTTGCATGAGTTTCATTGCCTTTACTCCCCGTTCAAAAACATCACTTTTAGCCGGATCGTTTTGACCAGAATTTAACAGAGGTATCGAGGCTGAATTTATCCGTTGTCGGTTCCGGCGACTTTGCTGTTGTTGCTGTTTTTGCTGCTGCTGATGTTGAAATTGTTGTTGATGCTTCCGCTCATTCATAAGCATATTAGCACCTGCTGTAGCAAACTCGTTGAGTAAAAAGATTGCAGCTTCGAAATTACCAGCAGTAATGGCTGAAGGTGGTTGAGATATAATTTCTTCCACCGTGCGTGACGCCATTGGTGCTCCGGCAGGAAATGACGCGAACCACGTTAGGAGATCCCAAAAGTCTGATAAATTCGTAACTTCTGTTCGTAACGCTGCTGGACCATGAATACATTTATCGAGACCTTTGATCACATCTTGTGAAACCTGTCGCAGTATATCATTATCAAGTGAATGTATGGTGTGAATGACTAGATGTGCACGTAATATCTCATCGTCATAACCTGCACATAGTAAATGAAGCAGATAATAACACAATCTACCAATTGCAATGGGGTGAAGTTTGCCTGAATCTCGAATAGCAGTCTGTAATAATTCTCCAACATCTCGTCCGAGGTCTCTGACAGTCGTGGCATCACTCAACGCTATTATTGTAGCTAATTCTGCTAGATATACCGTTGACGGATCATATATTTGGGTTGGCGTTTGTTGTTTCGTTTCAAATGGTCGAACAGGCGTTGGGGCTGGTATTTCAGAGCGTGCAGTTATGATACGAGGGTTTGTATCTTCAGGAATCATTGCTATTAATGCTTGAAGTAAAGGTGTGAGGGCTGTCAAAGGTAATGTACTGTTACATCATAGTCAGCCTAAATAAGCTCTCCGATTATTGATTAGCAAAATACTGACCTGATATTTGTCAAAATCTGATCAACATTACAAGCATTGACACAATCTATCGTAACAAGAGTAGCTTCGATCTCCTGCGCGTTTGGTTCCGGGGGTTCATCATTCATAACACTTGTAACATACGATGTAAATACAGAAAATATACCTGTATCTACAGCCCTCTCCTGACGGGCTATTATTTGTGATGGACTTTGTAGTGGAATTGGAGGAAGATCAAAGAATTTAGAAGCACGAGGTATTGTGCTTGATATGAGTGAATTTGCGAAGAGGTTTACTATGATTTGGAGAATAGGACCCCATCCTTCACGAATGACACCCTCATGACCATTAATGATTCGAAAGAGAACCAACGTTGCGAGTTGAGCTTTGGTCTCACGGCCAAAATCAACGGCAAATTTACTGACCATTATACTCTTTCCGTTACTCTGAACTTCGGTATTTAGTGCAGTGCTCGGAGGTGTATCAATGGCAAGTGTACACATTTTGCTCAAGGATAAGACAATGTGATCTAAGCAATCAGAAATATTATGTTTTGCTGCAATACGAGCGCATTGATCGTACCCTGCAATAATTCTTTGGAATACTGTATCATCAGTTGCTGATAGGAACACATAGTTTAGTGTAGCTACAATAGGTCGCCATGTTGCTCCAAACATATCCGCATCAAAGATGTTCGTATCACAAAGTGTCAATTCCGTCGTTGTATGTGTCTTGACCAAAAGCTCCTTCCAAGCTGAATCAAATGCATCTTTTGTGTCATGTTCTTCGGCCAAGATGATCTCTCGAGTCCTGATCGAGTCATATATAGACTGAAGATACTCGATTTCAAAATCTTTTTTAGCATTTACACCTCGTAAATTTTTAGAGAAATCGTTGACGTCCATTCTCTTTTGACCTCTGATATTAGGATTGTGTTGGTCAGTGTTTAACATGATGATTGCATAAGTCAATACATAAGCAGCGTCTTTATCTGCGACATCTGTTTGCTGTGCTTTTGAACAATACTTCGCCACAAATTCAGTCACAATTCTTTCGATAAGTGGCGATTCACCAGGTAAGCGAAAAGTACTCAATACTTGCCGAAGTGCTTCATCTAGTCTTTGACCTGTAAAATCAAATGTATTCATAAAGGCATCGAGAATCTTTTCGTTATTCTTCTTTGTTAAAAAGTCTCCGAGAACCGTCTTATCGACTCGAGTGGTACTTCTCAAGAATCGCGCCACAGATGCTGGATCTTCTACGTTATCAATGACACCTTGAGATCCAAGAAATGCAATGCCTGCTTTTGGATTTTCGTTGAACTTTGATGCTCCTTTGACGATAATCTCCTTGTTGTTCCTCCGTTCTCGTAGATCCGCCGGACTAGGATAACCGTCACGTACCGGTTCATCGTCGAGTCTGTCCACGACGAATTGTACATAACTAAGTAAAGAATCTAGACATAATGGAGGAACATTTGTTGTACTCCAGGTGGCCGAGTCTGGAAAAGCATTCCGGGACAATAGACCAATCATATCCAAACATAAATCTACCCGATCAACATCGCAATCGTAATTTATGAACAGTTCCACCATGAAAGCCGGCATCCTTACTAGAGCACCGACACTTTCCACCATTGATTCGCGCGCATCTGGTTTTCGTGACCCACCTTCCATGCCAAGTTTTTGTCGATCCTTGACAGCAACTGGAGTTGATCGACCACTACCATTACTATTTGAGACCGGCTTTGCAAGTCTTGGTGCTTGCGGCACACCTTCGTAAAATGATGCATCGATCGTTGGTTCTTCGGGTATTGGAACTCGAGGATATAGACACGCGACAATATAGGATAAATATAACTCTTGTTGTAGTTTGAGCACTTTACGACATGTAGCAAGAAGTGTTCCTGCAACCCGCAAAGACCCTTGTAATATAGCAACATTTTCTGATCGCACAAGTTGGAACAAGTTACGGCAAAGTGTGTCCTTGGCTAGAGAAGCAAGACCTGGTTGACTTGCAATTGACGGTCCAGCTATTTCGAGCGCTACATTTACTATTCGAAGTGCCATGACTCGCATTGTATCTGTATGTTGTCGATCAAATGGATCTAGAAGATCAGAAAGGACTCGGAACAATTCTCGAATTGATGGTAAAGAATATGGCTTGACATCCATACCCGGTGATGCACTATCAGGAACACTGAGAGTCGACCGATGGGTTTCTTTCGTGTCCAGAGAAGGTCGCGTTGGATCAAAATTGTTAGAATCTCTGTGAGCGAGTGGTCCGCCGACCGCGCCATCCTCGACCGTAGAATCTATTTTGATGCCATTGTCTGTCGATATATTTGCGTCCAGAGGATCCAATGTCACTTCAGAAACCTCTATCGGCAGTGTCCGCAGTCGTTGGAATATTGTTTGACACATTGTAACCATGGATATTTCCGCCGATCGCCGTAGTACTTCGGTCGTCCGCAGATGACAGCATAGACTGAGTCCACACTCCATCATCTCACAGACACTTTGATCCCCTAGTAATGTACCCGCAGGACCTGTAATCATCAATTCCATCAGCTTCAATATCCGTAGGAAGACCACCTCATCTGTCGCTGTATTCTCTGCCTCGAATCTGCAATGCGTGACTGTGGAGCTAAGTAATTGCATTCCATATGCAAATCGAGGGTTTTCGGGACATATGATATGATAGGCTAGCATTTTTGAAATTGCAATGAGCGCTAGAGAGGTGATCGGAGCGGTAGTCGAAGAGGATCTTATGACTTGCATAAAAGGTTGTAATATCGCAGGAGTATCGAACGATCGTATATCTTTTAGATTATCAGACACTATATTACTTCTTTCTCGACCTATTACAGGTTGTTTGTGGGATTTTCAACGTACTCTTGCAGCTTTTGAGATCACTCCGTAATCTAGCAAAAGCGGATAACAAAGGATTATCCTGCATACTGCTTCCTTTCTTGCCTCGAAGCCCCCATCGTCCTGTGGCCAATCCGTCTCCATCTTCACTGCTACCCAGACTCTCTCCCGAAGCAAACCTATCGTGATTGGAGCGCTGAGGGGTAATTGTAGGTGTTGCTGCCACACCGCCTAGAATCGCAGAAACTGATGAATGTGCCCATCGAGCATGCTTTCGCATGGCCGAAGTTACAGTTATACATTCCGTAACGACTAATGAGACGGGGTCAATCGCTACGGTGATCGGTTGTGATATATGTGGAATCGTAATATCATCGTTGCTAGATCTGAAATCGAGTATCCCATTTTCCATACTAACTCAATTCGAGCTTTCCTAGGCTTCGGAATACATGCAAAGGTATTCAGCTATCCTCGATCATGAAGCTGTGATGTCTTTAATCACGCACGGAGCTAATTTGGAATCGGGGTACTGTGCAATGCGGTCTGCATTACTCTTTGATAAAAAGCCGTTGGACTGCTATGCAACGTCATAAATATTTGAAAAAATTATAATTCATCATAGTATTTTGAAGTCAATAGGTAGGCAACTATCATCATACCATATCTTTGAACATCATCGGTATATACATGGCAGGATACTTTTTTGTATTGATGCAATTACGCTATGCGGTACGCTTGGACTACGAAGTCTTATATGTTATGCAATATTCGACCCTGGAGTACTAGAAATGATCCGAATTTCACAGACATATCAATCAGCTATCGATTTTAAATCATTCAAAAGGACTCGCTATGGCTTATCCCCAGCTTTTGCAGCCTTCGGATCATCATCAGCTTCTTTGATTTCGTCCTCGGCATCCTCTTTCACAGAACTAGTCGAGAACTTTAGTCAATGTGAGGAGAACGGGTCATTGATCATGTACTTACCCTTTTCGTTTCACCGGTTCTTTCACTTCATCTTCGCCCTTAATCGGACCTTGTTGAGCCTTTTTATTAGCCTCAAAATCAGCGGCGTCATCGCTTGCTTTTCCTTCTCCTTGATTGGCGATCGTATTTTCTTTCAGTTCATCTTTCTTATCGCTAGAAACACCAAACAAACTCTCAATAGCAGCCAACTTTTCTGCCTTTTCTTTATCCGCCAATTCGCGTGCTTTCCTCTCAGCCTCCATCTGTTCCATATGCCTAATATCATCGACACTTGGCTCATACAAATGCCAGATCGTGTAATGAGGTAAGCCTACAACAGAGAACTTCATGCGCTTTGCCATCTGTCTGTGTGTCAGTTGTTTAAATTTACGGTCAACCCTCATTTAATGACATACCTTGCCAAAGCCTTCTGTTTCGGCATGTTTTTCAAAACTAAAAGCTGGAAAATGTGCGCCATATCGAAAAACCTGAGCTTTTGCCAGGATACTTACACCTCCGACACCGTCAATTTCCATCTCCATATCCGGATCTCCATAAGGATCTCTGAGATATGCTAAATGTGGTCTCCATGTGGCATATTCTGCATAGCCCTCGACTATAACCGCGTCCTCGTCAAGTGTATCTGCCAAAGCCAAGGCAGTGTCTGATTCCTGCCATGAGTTTAAGTCGTAAGGTTGTTCTCCGCCAAGCCAATCGGGTAAAGGTCTCCATACATCTAAAATTCATTCGTTAGTGACGTTTCTCGAAATAAAATGTAAGATAAACGAACTTGGAACAATGACATCTTTGTTATGTCGCATTAAATCTTCCAAGATTGTAAAAGGAGCCGTCTCCACATCGACATCTCGCCAATATACCCAACTATGTACGGGTCGTAATGCGGCACTCAACAACCAATTACGCGCTTGAGCCATACTCTTTCTTCGACTAGCCTGTGCGGCAAAACCGTGTCGACTTTCTACGTCTTGCTTCACTTTTTGACCAAAATTCTTTTCCATGACTGAAATCTCGCCGAATGCGTCTTTGGGATCTTTTGCTTGTTGTAAGTCTGCTAGTAAGTCTGACAAAAGGGTTAATGTGTTGTCCTTCGAATCTCCAACCAAAAAGGCGAGATCGATGAGATGATGAGGATAAGTGAGATTTTTTAGATGAGAAAAGAACATTGGTAGATGCGGTGCTGCATCTCGTAACGGTGCGCAAAGTAATATTCTTTCCTCACGTTCCCATCCTCTCGCTGTGCCTTGTACATTAGCCAAATCATAATATCGGACAGTCTCTAATTGAAGTTGAGGCGGAGATGAGAAAACCTCGAATGGAAAGGAACCGAATCTTGTAGAGGGAAAGAAGAAAAAGATTGCAGTGAGGAATAGAGATGCGCCAAGGACTATTCGGGATATTATTTTCCGCCGTCGCCGAAGTGCCGGCTGTGATCGAGGTTGGAATCTTGATTAGGATCGTTAGTATGGCTACGATAGCGATGTCATCAAAAGAGACTGAACATACTGGTGAGATTGCTTGGAAAAACTCCTTGCAGGTGGATAGGAATCTCCTGTTATATAACCATGACGCTCCATATCTTTTCAATCCCGAGTTCTTAACAATTCAGAGACTTGTTTCGAGGAAGTTTAAATGGAGATGGAAGGGGTGTGGACGAGAATGCAATGATTACAGATTATGAATTCATTTGGTTGAAATTGATGCCTTTATGGCTCGAATCGGATGACGTAGAACTGGAGCAGTCGTCTGATAAAGGTTTATGAAGGTCCAATATATTAGGATCGTAATAAGTAACGGATCTTGTTCAGCAAGGCACAATTGGAGTCAAGTCGTAAATTTGTGTTGTTGTAATCCGAGGTAGAAAACCATGTCTAGTAATTTTACGCCCGGACCAAGTCGAAATGTATCTGTTTCATATTTGATACCTCACGAACTCTGGTTCACGAAATTCAACGGTATTTTGAAGCAGGCATCACCGCACATAATAGTCATGAAAATTACAATGATAGCATGAAAAGCACAATGATATTCAAGATTTCTATCTATAGAAACTAGAAACTATAAAAGCGTAGCGAATTCGCGATCACTATTTATTTCTCACTAGTCACTACAGATTATTAGTTTCTTTGTGTAACTGTGATTTTTTACCACTTGTATAATGCCAGTAAATAATTCTCAGAAAAGCCGATGTACTCCTGCCTCTGCTTCTACATGTCTATCAAAAGTCCAAGACGGACAGACGATATACATGTTTCATGACCGAAGATACAAGCTGTTACGCAGAGTATCTTACCACTACAACCAATCCTTGTCAACTGCAATCAATTGACTATGGTATGGAGGCTCAGCCGAAGCTTGGAGGCTTCATTGAATGGATAGACTTGGATCATCTTTGTAATTGTGTGTATGATAGGGAAACGGGAAATTATGAACAATAGACTTACCAAAATCATGAATGATATGTTGCATGTGTGGGATGAAATTTATATTTACTATACTTGTTCAAGTCAGTGAATTGTGATTGAAGAGGTTGTATGAATCATGTGATGAAAGAATGTGGAGAGATCAGACAATGTAAGCATGGTATGTAATATCGACATTATATATTCTGTAGCAGAACTGTAAAATAAAATACCGTCATCATAGGAGAAGGATGAAGAGTTGAAAAGAAAATATTGACATACCCAAATCAAATCATTGTGTGAAGTAATCTATTAAAAACTAGAAACACTGATTGCTTGTTAGTATTAACACAAATTTTCAGATGTTATAACAGAAAAATTTGTAAATCCAGATATATATTCAGATGGTAGTGCATGTTATCTAGGCTCAGGAGATCGCCAGATATCGATTCGTAGTGAAGGTTCATCCTTATAGGACAGACTTGTGATATCTAATTATGAGAGATGTGACATACTGTGAGGATCAAAGCATTGTTCACTTTACAATGCAGTGAATTTAGAAAATACAAAGGAGGAAAAAACTTGTCGAGATTGTAATAAAGCACAGATCATGACTCGTAGCTCTATCACATACAAATATTTATGACTCGCCACAGCATGTTTTATAATTTTAATAGCATCATTTTTACTGACAAGCATTCAACATCATACTTCTTGACAATGTCCGATCGTCGTCGGATCAATGGTCCACCAGGTGGCACAAATCCACCGTTCTTCTATCACTCTTACAACTCCATATCGAACGATTCAGATGCGATTCTCAAAGTCCCATCAAGAACCCGTCCAGACTCCACTCCTCGTCAAATCTTCCTCCAAACCGGCCTTGTACCATCTGCTTCCGGCTCAGCATACTTTGAGATCTCCCCCTCAACTCCTCCCACCTCTTCTTCTCTCATAGTCCCTCATCATTCCTCTCCAAAACTGACCGTCACCATCCACGGTCCTCGACCTCTTCCACGTAACAGTCCATTTACATCCACACTCGTCCTCTCTGCGCACGTCAAATTCGCTCCGTTTGCATCAAGAGGTAAAAGAAGAGGGTACGTGCGCGACTCGTTGGAAAAAGACCTCGGAGCGCATTTGGAAACGGCATTACGAGGAGTCGTTCTTTTGGAAAGATATCCCAAGAGTTGCTGTGATGTGATTGTCACGGTTTTGGAGGGTGAAGATGATCAACTTACGCTCAACAATGGAATCACGTGCTTGGGAGCAATGACTGTCTTGGCTGGGTGTATTACTGCTTCTAGTGCTGCATTGGTCGATGCGGGGATTGATTGTTTGGACTTGATTACTGGTGGTGTTGCTTCCTTTAACGAAGATACAAAGAAGACGGAGGGAAGTGAAGAGACAGCTTTGGTTGTTGATCCCTGTCCTGTCGAGCATGAAAATATAAAAGCGGCTTGTGTTGTGGGTTATTTACAGACTAGAGATGAGATTACGGAATTATGGTTGAAAGGTGATGCGGGTTCTCAGACGAACCATTTGATAGACAAGGCAGTCGAAGCAGCTCAACTACAGCGGATTGTATTGTCATCGACGCTAAAAGCATCAATGGGAGAAAAGTTACAGTCTACAACACAAAATAACACCGAAATGGAGGTTACAATTTAAAGGTTTCAATTTAATGTGACGAACTATGTTCAGACTACACTAGAGACTTGAAACGGTTCAAAAAGTCCTGTCAATTTACCATCAGCAGCAATCAATGCTGTACATTCTTTTGAGAATTGATGATCATCATTCACAGCCTCACGAAGCATTGCCACGGTTTCCTGCATTGCCTTTTGGATATCCTTGAACTCTTCAGCTTGGTCAGAGTCGATAGAAGTACACCAACAGACGCACAATGCTCGCAGAACTTCTACCCTTGAAAAAGCGATTCTCGGCCACGAATTTCTAATGAGTGTTTGTAGAGCGTTTATCGATACACTCACAAGTGGCAGACTAGCGATAACAAAAGGATTACTCAATATATCATTGAGAATGGCTAGGATTGATTGTAAATGTCTTATCGTTTCCAATCCGAGTTTCGTCATGATTTGGTCCAGATATTTGACTGCAACGATAGATACCGATGCATAGTCCGATGCATGACCAAGAATAAAGAATATACCCTTTCTCAAGAGCTCATCCAACGAGATGACCTTATCGGGACTCGAAATAGTGTTGGTCTCGGTCGAGAAGGATCGCAATAACAACAATGCACTGAATGCTTCTTCAAGTAGTGCTGCAGACTCTTTCTCTGGTGTGAAGCTTGGTAAGAATCCCAGACATGGCATCAACGCACTCTTGAATACAGGAAATAAACCAGTCTTGGTCAAAAACTCTGGAGAAGTCTTTTGTAAAAGTAGATGCAATAATTTACAACCTATTGTTTTATTCGTAACAATATGGTCATCCAATATAGTCAATATAGGAGGTATCAATAAATGCCAATTCTTTTCGACCGTTGTATCTTCAATATGCTGTAATATATATAAAAGGATCTCAAACGCTTGTGCTTCTGTATTTCTCCACAAATCCTGATCTTTGTCGAACGTCATTGAAAAAGGTGCAGGGACACTATTGGTGGTATCTCTTCGTCCTTCTAAAGTCACTGACTTGTGCTTATTCTTTTCAAACAACGGACGAATCGTCAGTCGTAGTAAATCTCTGATGATATCGTTTTTGAGCTCACCGTGCGTTTTGCTATTCTTGACCATTTCTATCGCTTGATTCACGTCTCGAGAGTCTGGATTGCGTAGTTGCCATGCAATCACGGTCTCTAGAGCTTCCTTCATCCATGGACCTGGCTTGATATTCATGGCTTTTGCAAGTTGTTTGCCGTCAATTATCGGCTTTACTGCATATGCTTCTGCTAGTTTTAATGCGTTGATGCGATTCAGGAATGTTGTATAAGTCGTGATCAGACCTGTGTTTGTCAGTATATTCTAGTCCACGTAATGCTGAGGACTTACTTGTTTTCTGACTCGGATCATCAGCGATTGCGGCAAGTAAAGTATAGAAGGTTTGAGATTTCCAGCTGACACCCCATCTTCGAATAGCCATTCCGAGTATCTCTCGCTCCTCGTTCTCATTTATAACGTCGCTGGACCTTTTCCGATTCACGCTATAAGTTGAAGCTAGGGAAGGGATATCTGAAGCATGTCTGACAGCTGCTGTGACTATATCGCATATTTTATTCGGTGCCTTGAAGCCTTCTCGCGCAACATTGGTGGCTACAGGAGGCAAAGTTTTCTTGCCAGGCTCAGCACTCGGTTGTGGACTATTTCGATAAGGAATCAAACAAGCAAGAACCCAAGCATTGTACCTGTCTTCATCATCTCCAATCAGCAGATTACTGAGAGGACTCGAGCTGTTTAATAATTCTTCTGCTGTCGTGATGGAATCCTTCCAATCCTCATGTTCAGCATCCCCTGCCGAGCCATTTGTGCTTGTATCGCAGAATATGGTGTCATATAGACCTGCTTCATCAATCAGCGACAACGCATATGCAGGTCGAGGTCCGCGAAGCATCTTTTCCAATTCTACTCCAACTCTTTCCCGACTTATCTTCAATCTCAATGCCGCTTTTATCTCTTCATCTTGCATACTCTTCTTAGCTTCTGCTTCGATTTGGTAATTCAATCGACTCGCAAACCTAATCAATCTCAATATTCTCAAAGGATCATCCTTGAATGTCTGATGTGGTTCAAGTGGAGTTCGTATTAGATGCGCGTCCATATCTTTACATCCCTGTTTTGTGAAATCTTCCAACTCCTGAGTGTTGAGATTATAAAACATGGCGTTGATTGTAGCATCACGTCGAAGAGCATCTTCTTCTGGTGTACCAAACTCCATCTGTGGGTTTCTACTATCTTCAGTATACGTCTCTTTGCGTAAATTAACCAAATCAATGTCCAATCCCAGTACGCGTGTCGTGACGGTCTCGAGATGCTTTGATTTTTCTGGATTCGCCTCGATCTTGTGCAGCCCTCCTACCAGCTTGCTTTTTGTCCCATTCATTGCCTTTTCTGCGTCCACCCCACTCTCTGCAACGCCTTCCAGTCCATATTTGATCGATATGCCAGGTTGTTCTAAATATTGCTTCATTCGCAGTCCAAACTGGTAACCTGTCATATTATTGATTCCAACATCAATGTCATGGCTATCAACGCCGAGTAGTTTGTCACGAACCCATCCGCCGGTAAATCTCAGCACCATGTCTGTTCCGTTTGGTGGTACATGACCACTCGCCTGGCCATCTTGTGTTGAGTCGACCGGGTTCGATTTTATGAAATCGGCCACATCTAGTAAAAGAGTCCGCAGAGTGTTTTCGACTGCAGTTAGTCGGATGTCTAAGTTCTTGGGCATGTCTGTGGTGTGTTGTGACAGTTGAGGTGTTGCATTACGTGCTTCAGGCTCTTCTCCCTCACGCCGTCTTTTTCCCAGGATCATATAACGACTTGGATTGTCTGTCAGATATCTTTTAGATATTACGCATTCCTTATGTTTCAGTCTCCCAATCACACCATGATAATTAAAAGGTCTATACAGTCCGCGCAGCTGTAGAATCGGTATCATACAAAAATGTTAGTATATCTTGCATCGACTGTGCTCGATAATATATTTTTCTTGTTTATTATTTATCGCCAAGCGTCATATTGAGAACTACCAGTATAGACCGTCGCAAGGTGCTGGACTCTACGCCGTAACAGATCAAAGCTCCTCATGAGGAACTCTTTGCTACTATATCGCTCATGAGCCAATCCTCCGCGACCGACCACGATGTAAATCCAGATACGACCAATAACAGCGAGATACTTGCGAGAAACAAAGACACGAAGCTACAGAACACAATCCCAGTTCAGAATGGAGGTGATACTACCAGACCAGATGAGACCCGGTCCAGAGATAAAGAACATGTCTCTGACGTATTGCCTGCGACGGACCAGAATATGGATCCAACGATAACAATAGGGAGAGCTTTTGTTCCTCATGTTGCAGTTGTCGCATCGCCAGACTGTGAAGAACTTTTACGACACAAGGGTATAGATGGAGGGCTTCTGGAACTCCTGCGACCCTTTGGAGAAGATATTCAAGGTCGAGTAGTGATAAGAGATAGCACAGGTGCTAGTCGACCGTTGGATGATTTTGGAATACGCTTTGTAGCACTCAATGACGGACTAGAAGCTCCTCGTCTGGCTAGACGTTCTGCGTCCATCACGAATATCACACAAGATCAAATAGTGATGCCGGAGGAGCATCTACCACAGCGATTACGGACTGGTGGAGATCTGGCTCAGATAGAACAACTGGTGGAACGCAGACTGGACAAGGAAGGCCAACAAGCTCGAGAAAGACACGACGAGACGAGTTCGTCACATACGCTGCCGTCATCGCTGTATAATCTGTATGAAAAAAAGATGCTTTCAGGCATTGTATTGGCACCTCATGAAACTTTTGCACATCCTGTTGCAGTCATAATTGCTACGAGTTCCCGAAGCGCCTCACCAATAGAGGACTTGAGGGCACTTGCGGCTAATATCACAACAGGTGGAGATGGGCTACCACAGTGGGTAAATAATGACTTTTTACGATACCATGTACTCGTTCATGATGAAGATTACGACGATATAAAGAAATCCACATCCTTGTTTGATCAGATGAAGCGACATTTTGGTCTGCATTGTCATCTTTTGCGATTAAGAAGTATACAACATGAGGTCACCGACAATATTCTCACGGAGGAGACCCTTGCTCTGCCTTCCACGTCATGGACTTCCGCTGCGGAAGATATTCGATTGTTAACTGCTATGGAACAGAATGAAGAGCCTATAATCGTTCGGCCAAGGATATACGAGACTGATGCTATAGCTGTCCGGTCGTTGGTTCGAGAAATGGTTACACAATCCATAATTCCAAACATGGAGCGTCTTGTCGCCACTTGGAATGATCAAGTTGTATCTCGACGTAAAGGTCTTTCAGGTCGTTTCATTTCTCTGTCTCGACGTTTCACACCATTTACAACACGAAGTTCCTCCCCAAATGCTCCAGGAAGTTCCAACTTTGATGCCGCACAAGGGATATATCGTGCAGATGCCCCTGAAGCAATCATGCGACGGTTAGCCGACTACGCAATGATGCTTCGAGATTACAAACTCGCCCACTCGGTGTTTGAACTTCTTTGCGGGGATTACAAATCAGATAAGGCATGGCGGTACTATGCCGGAGCGAATGAAATGTCTGCTTTGACTACACTACTCACATCTCCTACTCCGGCTATAACTCCAAAAGCGAGACTTGCATTAATCGACACATATCTTGAGAATGCATATTATTCATATTTGACGCGATGCACCTTACCTTTTCACGCAGCGAGAACGATATGGCTCGGTGCAGATCTTTTATGGACGAGAGAAGCGAGTAGGTCCGATGACGCGGCAAAATGGCTCGCGAGAATCACAGAAGATAGAAATATCGGACCAGTAGGACATGCGATATTGATAGAAAGTATTGGATCATGTTATTCCGCTCGTACCGGTTTTGGAGAATTGAAAGTCGGAGCAAGAAGAAGAAAAGCAGGGTTCTGGACTACTTTAGCTGCGGAAGCGTGGTTGGAACTCGGAAAGACAGCACGAGCGAGCAGATGTCTGGATCGTGCGGAGGAGTTTTATGTAAAACCCTCTTCATATAGGGAAGATGATCAACATTCACCTAATGAAATACAAGTGGAAACATCAATAGGTCAATTCGAAGGTATGAAGACGTTACATGGTGAATTAAAGCATGCCATACAACTTGCTGTTCCGACTTTACAGGATCTACACGAGCTGGAAGAACGACAGACGCAACTTGAAGAAACGATTTATCGACAGACTCATCAACAACAAGATATTAAAAAAGAGACTGTTGTCACGACGGAAATGGTAGATCAGAGGTCACATAGGAGGAATATGAGTGTTGTCAGCTCAGCGTCCGTAGGTGATGTCTTGTCGGCCCAGAGAATGGATACTTTAGCTCCGGTTGCCGAGAGACGTTATAATTCTGATGGATTTGAATGAAAAGTGTATAATATAGATCATACTCTGAGTACGAGATAATCTTGTTTACCCTGTAAAATATACATGTCAATAATCGCTTATGTATAAAAACGCGACTAAAAGTGAGCGATGCGTATGGGAGGAGACAGGTGGTCCCTCGAATTTGTGGCTGCTAGCCTTGAGTTACGAACTCTTCCGTCACCCGCCGAACGGCCCGAATCCAAAGTAAGATAATGTCGTGCCTGTCAACTACCAACCGGCCCGAATCCAGAATTACGGTAAATGCGGGGGAAGAGTTCACGTCTAATAATAGTCTCCGTATACTCGACATCAGGATTTCGGAAATTTTCTTAATCATCAGAGTATAATACATACGCAATCTTCCCGGAAAGAAGTCATGATCAGGTTATTATATTTATCACTCAAATATGACACCTGATACTAATCTAACGTCTTTCTGAACGTGTACCTATTTCTACAGCATCAGGAACTGGGGAGTCTAAGCTTTCTGCACAGAATCCTACTAGAAATAAGAAAAGTAAAAATTATGACTTTGGTTTCAGATCCTGATAGCGAAGTATGCCGAGTCTAAACCTATGTCTCTTACATCTTCAACATGTCACAGGTGTGAATCGAGGGAATGTTCTTCGGACGTGACGTTCCTTCACATCCAAAACAAAGGTCTACAACGTTCTTATGCTTTGCAGCAGTCTGTATGTATGTACATATGATCGACTTGTAATGGCGCACGCCAGTCATGGAAACTCGATGGTTTCCAATCCCGACGTCATGCCGCTAGAAACCTCTGTTGCTTTGCGAGGGTGTACCACGTTTGGAACGGAGGTATATATACCCGCGAATCCTCCCCGGATGAACCTCTCGTTTCACCAAGATAAAAATGTCAAGCGCAAATGTAACCCGCCCAATCGGTCTCACTTGTAATCCTGTTGCACCTCGTCCGACCAATGAAAATCAAGTGGTTCCGCCAAAGCGATCAACAGGTCTAAGCGGTGTGATTCATCACTTTGATGCGGACAACAAAATCCGCAAACCGGCACCTGTCGAAAAAAGCGCGATCAATAAACTCCGCAAAAATCGACCTGTCGAAAATGAACAGCTTCCGGTGCCCAATCCGCCTGTCAGGCGTCGTAACGAGGCTTTCAAATGGATCAGTTATGGTGAAATCACAAAGAATGGTCCAACTGGCGTAGTCAAAGATATATGTACTACACTTAGCCAGCATTGGGACGATGTGGATCAAATTGTGGGTAAGGATACACGAAATCCGCCAGAAGAAGAAGAACCGTCAAAGGAGTATGGCAAAGGAAAGAAGATAGTAATGAAGATGAAATCGAAGATGAAATCGAAGATCGCAACAATCGCAACAACGATGAGAATGCAGAAGGAAAAGCAGGACGTGCAACAAGCAGGACCGGAGAAGGAGAAGGAATTGATAAGGGTAACACTTCACAAACGTTGTGATTACGAGCGGTGTGTTCCACCTGGAATAGTAATCCGAAGTGTTGCGGAGGTAGTTGAGCACGGACTGGAAACCACAGGAATATATCGTGAGGACCCTAAGAAGGCGAAGGACGTGAGGAGAGAAATGATACACCAGGATAACTGGAGATACTATGATTTCACGGGCAAACCTGATGATTCCAGTCACGGCAAGATGTATGGAGCGATAGCTAAGCAGTCCCTCAGACACCTGACAGATCCACTTATCCCATACTGTTTACAAAAATCCCTACTAGATTCTACAATTGTGAAGGAACTGAGAAAGAAAGGAAGTGAAGTCCATGAAAATGGGTTAGTACAGACCATCTTGGAAAACCCGACATACTTGAATCCTTTCCGTAGTGTACTCAGAGTGCTTCGGGCATATTCCGAAATCTATTATTTTACCTTGTGGTTTATTATCGAGCATCTATATGATGTAGCTTCGAATGTAGAAGGCAATAAGGTATTTGCCATCAACAAAGCCGTACACTTTCTTCATTGTTACTAAGATACTCGATAGATGAACGCACAGAGTCTAGGGAAAGTGTGGGCCCCAGCAATTTTCGGTGACGAAATGATTTCGAATATAAGCTCGATATCACGGCTTCAATCCAATATCAAACAAAAATGCTTCTCAAATACACCAGATGTAAAAAGTGCACCTCAGGGACTGATAAATGCAGATACCCAAGGCCATGTACTGAAAGTTTTTGTGCTATGTAAGCCAATTCTATCAGACCTCGAGAATAAGCGGAGCGAACCCGTGCAAGTTCTAAAAAGGAGGGTGTAACAAATGACAAAGCCATAAATAAATTGTATTGTAAAAGATACAAACGACAAATCGGAGATGTAATGATAACTAGACATTCAATAAAGTCTTGTGCAACAGTGCCAGCTATTAGGTCAAAATTGCAGTAGCATTGTGCTGTCGAACAACATACACCAAACGGATCCCGTCACAAGAATTTCTTGACATATTTCTTTACCAAGAAAAAAAAGGGTCCCACAATCTTGACTACATTATTGTCGAGACGAATGATGAATAAAATTTAACTCTTAGTGTACATTGTAGTATTTAGCAGTTTATATAGTGCTTAATAGAAATGTAGAACGCTGTAAACAATAGATCAATTCATGCATATAATGTAATATTAGAGATTTTTTAACTACTTCCAAGCATAATATCTATTCTATGTCGCCTCGACACTTGCAATACTTTTGAAATGAGTTTAGGATACTATAGTCATCAGACCTGCAGCTATTTATACATAATAGTAATGTACGTAAAGATAGAAATATGTACTAAATTATACTTATGAATCCTCCTTTGTATTTATAAAACTAAATGAAACAAGACTATAGCTTCTCCCTCATATATCGTTAGATCGACGATATTCAAATCACATTATAGAGGAACAAAAAAATGTGCTATTCGACTTTTATGATGAGGCTTCACATACAGTCGTTCAAATACAGTCGTCATCACTGCATCTCGGCCCCCCGCATTTTCGTAATATGTCACCACTGTCGATATATACGTCATGACTCGTGTGAACGCACACGTACTAGATAAGGATGTATGATACTACGGTAGATAGAAGAGATATACAAGAACAATCCTCATAATGACCACTAGCACTTCGTGTGATATCCATTGATCCTATTGATAACCAACAGCCACAATTTTAGAATGTACTTATAATTTCATAAAATCATTGTTATTTCTACCAATTTAATCAGCGTTATAACACTATAATACTGTTGCCCATAAGCGAAGTACATATACATATGTATGCGAAAAGAGTTTGTTATCAAAAGTGAGATGTATTCATATGACCCCTTGGTTGGACGATCACGAGCTATTTCTACGGTAGTCACTACAAATACTACACTATATGTTGATCTCAAAATCACTAAGCTGCATTGATGTTTGCTTTTATTTACATTGCTAAATAACAAATTAGCTCAAAAATCAGCCAAAATTAACGCCAATGCACTTGTCTGAAATCAGTCTGTAGTTATAGCTTTTTATCTATGTAGCCTATCTATTAGAATCTACGAAGACGCCGATGAAATCGCCAAAATCCCAAAACTATTTCATAACAGATATAGCTACGTTTTGGGATTTGGCGATATATCATGAACATGCAGGAGGCTGGATTGAATTGAAAATGGCTGTGCTTCGTTATAAATTTCATATCAGAATTGGTTTTTACATGCTAGGGCGTTTTCATAGGTTCAAACATGCGGCAAGATTTGGCCAGGCATCAGTTTTCTTCCATAATATTACTAAATTAGGAGATAACCAGGCTTTAGATACCTACTTGTAACAGTCAAATCTGATTTTAAAACCTGTTTGCAGTATTCTTTGATCTTAGAATCAAGTCTGATTGAACTAGACCGTATCATTTGCTTTATTTATCACTACATGGATTAATGATCTTAGGGAATGTGCTATTCTATTCTTGTATCTAGGCTCCGCATACTTCCTTGTCCGTTTCATATCCGTTTCGAATGCTAGACTCTGTTCACATTTATACCATCACTAGGTTGAGAAATAGATAGGTTATTAGCTACTTATTTTCTTCGGAACAGAATCCGATTCATTGAAGCTATGAATGCTTAAGAGTATTCTCAGATCTTGGGTTCAAGTTTGACATACCTCGGGCTCTTGCCTAATCCTACAAACAAGTAAGCGAAGCCTGGTTAGAAGTGCCCAAAATCTCTGCTATATGTGCCTCGTCAATCTCTCAAATGGTTATAAAAGTCCGGTATAGTACACGATTTTCAAGAATCCATGCTTCGTCGACCACGTCGTTTTGGAATGTAAACTATACACTTAGCTTCTGGGAGGCAGTGTGATGGATTATATGATAACTATTATCTTACAAGCTCTCCAAGATGTAGGGTTGATTATCTTCTGTCAAGACTGCGCATAATCGAATTCTCCATTATCCGGCCATTCAGAGGCATATGTCTTTGCATTAAACCCTCAACGCCGTGAACGAAGAATCGGTGAATGAATTATACACTACTATACGCCTTTCATGGCCGATACTTTGATGACGATAATTTTCCGTAAGAGTCGACTGCGAACTCTTGCTGCCTGAAAACTACATTGTAGATAAGACATCAAAGCTATCCAATTTTGGTAGAAGAGTGGAATGGTATCATGCTTAGAGAGCAAATTGTATAAACCCCCTAAGAACTCGGGATGTAATGAACATGCCTTCTTCAGTTGAGTTGCAAAATACCTACATAATACCGAAATACAAAACGATCCAATGCGTTCAACTCACTTTGATTAAGCGCTTCACAACTTGTTGAAATCGATATATTACACCTTCGAGCTTTCAAGCGCCTAACCAGGTTGACTCGTGAGGCCACCTTTTATCTACATCCTCGAACAGACGGCTTCGCCAGGGGATGCCGCTGCAATCGTCGCGCTTATCGCAATCCTCTTTCTCATGATTTGTTCATTTAGACAACCTATCGCAGCATCATCCGCTACATGAATCATAGCTGCCTTATCTGGTTGGAGCAATGCTGGATTTGTTACACATCAATGCCCAACTTTTGTAAAATTTGTCGTGCTCGCTCATCGCGATCGTAGGACTCATGTTTGTATCTGAGACGGATGTCAAACAATTCATTCCCGAGTAATACATTAGTCAAGAATTACGGATTATGAGAATCCGTGGTATACATCACATGGAACAGATTCACTCGATAAGCATATATGTGACAATTTCGAAAAGCAACAGAACGATTTATACTATGTCGCGACATTGTATATGTAACTTTTATCAAAAATACAAAAATCTAAAACAACTATTCGATCTCATATCTGACTCTAGCTCAGAACAAGAGCCAACAAAGCCATACGTACATACATTCCATATTTCATCTGTAGAATAAGTTAGCCATTAACATTCGTGAAAACGGTATAAAAAATAAACAGTATCGTCACAAGCATGAAAATAATAAACTTGTCTTCAAAAATAGTATGGAAAATACAAAACAGTATGAAAAAAACTCACCTGTCTGAAATAAGCACATCTCGGATCATCATCGACTTCCTTTCCCAATTCCTCATTTCTCGGTAGAGGGTGCATGACAATCATATTCTGTTTCGCATGTCTCAAAGTAGCCGCATTGACGATTAATCCATTTTTAATCTTTTCGTACAAGTTCAAATCAGAGAATCGTTCTTTTTGTACTCTTGTAACGTAAATCACGTCTGATTTTGCAATTATCGCCGGGGTCAATTCTTGTGATTCTTCGAGTAATTGTCCTCTTTGCTCAAGTGCTCGTTTGACTTTTGAAGGAAGACAGAGCTCAGAAGGACATACGAGTTGGATGTTGACTTTATAATGCTTGAGGAGTTCACATAGACTGTGCACTGTACGGCCGTATTTCAAATCACCTACAAAAGTTATGGTCAAGCCATTGACTGTTCCTAATTCTTGACGAATTGTGAAAAGATCGAGAAGTGCCTGAGTTGGATGTTCTCGAGATCCATTTCCTGCATTAATAATTGGACAGTCTGCCGCTCGTGTAGCTGCTTCCATACTATCGTCTTGAGGATGTCGGAGTACGATAGCGTCGCTGTACTGATCTAGCGTACGAATTGTGTCTTCCAAACTTTCACCCTTTTGTGTAGAGGAGAAAGACTCGTTGACCACTACCGTTTGACCACCAAGTCGTTTCATAGCTGTATCAAATGAACAACATGTTCTTGTGGAAGGCTCGAAGAATAACAGTGCTAGAATCTTGCCTGCCAAGATGTTCAAACTACCGCTTTTCTGCACGCCGAGAGCCATCTCGGAAGTGACTGTCAACAACAGATGAAGTTCAGTCTTGCTGATCTCACTGCTCGATAAAATATCACGACCCTTGAATGGAGAATTGCGGATCAAGTCATCCAACGATTGTTTTTTGCTTAATGGCTGTTCTGTTAATGTGACAGATGGCATATCTGCAAAATTTTGACTATCAACGCGACTGATGGCGAGATCATAATTGCGATTAATAGCCTCAATCAAAATCTTTGCATTCTTGACATTAGTAATCAATGGAACTTGATAATCGACGGCCATACGTCTTGTTCTATAACCTTTACTGATGTAGCTCGCAGGTCTTCTAAATCTGTTAGAAGATGGCAAGTTGATATACAAATCAATCAGATTATTAGCAAGTGCATGGGTCAAGGAATATTCTTCTCTCTGACTTTCGTCCGACATTGCTTCCAAGAATTTGACTGTAACGCCATGCTCTTTCAAGAAATCTGCTGTACCTGCAGTAGCATATAAAATAAAGCCGAGTTTTTCGAGATTTTGAATCGATGGTAAAAGTTCCGCTTTGTCTTTGAACGAACCGATCGAAAGAAGAATTGCTTTTCTGGGCATTCTGAAACCAGTAGAAATCAGACCTTTGAGATAAGCTTCATATTTTGTGCGACCAAAACATGCTACTTCACCAGTCGAAGCCATTTCCACACCGGTGACTGGATCTGCTCCAGAAAGACGGGAAAAGGAAAATTGGGGGACCTTGACACCGACATAATCGGCAGGAATCTTTACCTTTGGATATTCTTGAACTGGTAGTCCAACCATTGCTCTCGTGGCCATCTCGATAAGGTCAATACCGGACACTTTTGATACAAAGGGGAATGATCTAGATGCACGAACATTACATTCAATCACCTTGATTTCATTCTCCTTTGCGATGAATTGAATGTTGAAAGGTCCAGTGACGTTAAGAGCTTCACTTATTTTCTTTGTGGCATCCTCAATACGGCGAACAGTCTCTGGGTCTAAATCTTGAGGTGGTTGGATCAGTGTTGCATCACCAGAATGAACACCAGCATTTTCTACATGCTCTGACACGAAATGTTGAATCATTGTACCATTTCTAGCAACTGCATCCATTTCAATCTCCTTGGCATCTTCAATGTATTTCGTGATGACGACAGGATGATCTTGTGAAACTTCTGCTGCCTGTTCAAGGTAATTTGCCAAATCATGCTCAGAATATACAGTATTCATAGCCGCACCAGACAAAACATAAGATGGTCTGACCAAGACGGGATATTTGACGGTGTTACAGAACTTCTTGGCTTCCTCGATATTACTCAGCTCCTTCCATCTTGGTTGATCGACACCAATACGATCAAGCATACGAGAGAATTTATAACGATTCTCAGCGGCGTCAATCATTTCTGGCGAAGTACCATATATTTTGACATTTAGACGATGAAGTGGTAGGGAAATATTGTTAGGCGTTTGGCCTCCCATTGAGACAATGACTCCACTGGAATGTTCCAATTCATAGATGTCAAGAACATTCTCAATCGTGATGTTTTCGAAATACAAACGATCTGCTTCATCATAATCTGTCGACATGGTTTCGGGATTATAATTTACCATGACTGTCTTGAATCCATTCTCCCTCAAGGTACGAACTGTTCTGACTGAACACCAATCAAACTCTACTGAAGATCCTATACGATATACACCAGATCCAAGAACCATAGCACCATGATCGTTGAATGTGATATCACTTTCTGTTCCGTTGTAGGTCAAGTATAGATAATTCGTGTAACAAGGGAATTCTGCAGCGACAGTATCAATCTGCTTGACAAAAGGTGTTATTCCAGCATCAAGACGAATCTTTCGTACAGTCTGCTCGTTAGTTCCCCAAAAGGTTGCTAATTGTTTGTCGGAGAATCCAAGCTCCTTTGCACGCCTGATTTCGTGTACAGGAGTCGTGTATGCATTCTGCTTCTCCATCAGCTTTGTGAAGTCACTTAGACCTTTGAGTTTATTCAAAAACCATTTATCGATCTTTGTCATTTCCCAAATCTTGTCGACACTGTACTTTCCACAAGCCATGGCGTTTGCAATGGCAAACATTCGTTGATCTGATGGGAATTGTAGTTCGTTGTCAATTGACATGAGTGCAGAATTACGAGGACTAAATCCTAGATTACTGACATCTACTGATCGAATTGCTTTTTGTATGGCTTCTTCAAAAGTACGGCCGATACTCATGACTTCTCCTACACTCTTCATTGACGAACCAAGGAGAGTTGAGACACGGTTAAACTTCTTCAGATCCCATCTAGGTATCTTGACGACAACATAATCAAGTGAAGGCTCGAAACATGCACAAGTCTCTTTTGTCACAGAGTTTTTGATCTCGTTGAGTGGAATTCCAAGACCTAGTTTAGCAGCAATGAATGCTAGAGGATATCCAGTAGCCTTTGAAGCAAGAGCTGATGATCTTGAAAGTCTAGCGTTGACTTCGATGATGCAGTATTCTCTTGAATCTGGATTGAGTGCATATTGAATGTTACATTCACCAACAACGCCTAAATGACGAATGACGTTTACGGCTGTAGAACGAAGCATCATAAAGTCTTCGTCTGACAAAGTTTGAGATGGAGCAACTACTATTGAATCTCCAGTATGAATACCGAGAGGATCAAAATTCTCCATGTTACAAACAGTAATACAATTGTCACGACAATCACGGACCACTTCATACTCAATCTCTTTCCATCCTTTCATTGATCTTTCAATCAAGACTTGAGGACTTGCAGCAAAAGCCTTGTCACATAGTTCGCGGAGTTGTTGCTCGTTGTCGGCAAAACCACTACCGAGACCACCGAGAGCGTATGCAGCTCTTACAATGACAGGGAAGCCAATAGCTTTACCAGCAGCAAGAGCATCTTCCATATTTGATGCAGATGCAGATTTGGCGCATTTCTCACCAATACTTTCCATACTTCGAGCGAATAATTCACGATCCTCGGTTGTGATGATTGTATCAATGGGAGTTCCCAAAACTTTGACACCAAGTTCTTCAAACTCATCCTTGAGTTGAATTCCGACGGATAGAGCAGTCTGACCACCAAATGTACAGTAGATAGCATCGGGTTTCTCTTGTTTAATGACCTTGCGAACAAAGTCTGCGTTGACGGGTAAGAAAAAGACCTTGTCAGCAAGACCCTTTGATGTTTGAATGGTTGCGATATTTGGATTGATCAAAATTGTGTAGATACCCTCTTCTTTCAAGGCTTTGATTGCTTGGGTTCCAGAGTAATCAAATTCACCTGCTTGGCCGATACTGAGACCACCACTTCCAAGTACTAGACATTTCTGTACAGAAACCTTGGGATGGAGTTTCTCATTCTCGGCAATATCTCCACCAGGGAATTGTATTGGCTTGTCCATTAATGACTGATCAGTCATACAGTCTTTGACGCTTTTGATAAAGACATCGAATAAGAATTCAGTGTCATGAGGTCCAGGAGCGCTCTCCGGGTGAAATTGAACACTAAAGTATGGTTTTGAGACATGTCGAATTCCTTCATTACTACCATCATTAGCATTGACGAATAACTCGCTCCACTGGCTTGGAAGAGATGCAGCATCGACTGCATAACCGTGATTCTGTGAAGTAATGTAACAACGTCCAGAAAGTAAATTTGTGCAAGGAATATTATGACCACGATTACCGAACTTCATCTTGACAGTTTCGGCTCCAGCAGCGCGTGCAAGAAGTTGGTGTCCTAGACAGATTCCAAATACTGGCACACGAGATGCTTGCATTGTTTTTCGGATATTTTCTACCGTTTCTGCCATCTTTGCGGGATCGCCAGGACCATTTGAAATGAATAATCCGTCATATGTCTCGCCAGCCAATGAGGAAATATCATAATTCCAGGGAACGACCTGCACTTCAACACCTCTTGCAACAAGACATCTCAATTGATTGTATTTAAGTCCTACATCAACGCACACTACACGAACAGGGCGTCCTGTTGGATGCGTCAAAGCGCTTGATGCTTCTGGCGCATAAATCTTTGGTGCTTTGATCGACACTGATGCGCATATTAGTCTGAGCTCTGACCAAGTTTGTCAGACATTTCTTTTTACCTTCAGCTACCAAATTCCCTGTATTAGGATTCGACCAAGAAATCTCTTCGTATTCATTCTTTGGTAGCGGTGTATTATAGCCAGATTCGCCAGCGAAGTTAGGGATTAGACTTTGCATTGCAGCCAAAGGTTTGGCCAAGATTTGAAATCCATTGTCACTGTCAGAGATCTGTAATCTCATTCGACCAAGCATGCTTCCCTTTTGACGAATCTTTTTGGTCAATGCTCTTGTATCGACACCGTAAAGGGCGGGAACATTTTGTTCTTTCAACCATTGTCCAAGCGAAGAAGCTGCAAGATGGTGAGAGTAATCTTTTCCACAATATGATGCAACAATCAATCCAGCAACATGTATTTCGTTTGATTCGAAATGCGCTGGAAGATCTTTCAGAAGAGGATCCATCTCATTTCTATCCGGAACACCATAATTGCCAATAAGCGGATATGTAAGGACTAAGATTTGTCCACGGTATGATGGATCTGTGATTGATTCTTCGTATCCGACCATTCCAGTAGAAAAGACGAGTTCTCCAGCAACACTCCTTTCGGCACCGAAGCTCTTCCCTTCACATAATCGGAGAGTATTTTCTCCATCTTGCACTTCAAGAGCGATTAATCTTTCCGATTCTTGTTGAGCCATGACTGGCTGTTCAAGTTGATAAAAACAGCCGCCTAAGTAATGACAGACTTCTTCATTAGCACCTCGTAACGATTATACTGTAATGAGGATGATAATTCTTGAAAATAATAGGTCAGGATCTGTGGAGAACGCGCTCGACTTTTTTTTCTTATCTCCATGTCCATCAGCACTAAAATAAACTTAGCATATTTTTTAAACTTCTTCCAGCAAAGTTTGTTCTGTGAAGCACGTGTCAATTGGGGCAAAGGTCCAGCTCCGGTCAATAATGACGTATCTCTGACATATTCATGACTATTCATCTTTATGAATACTACCCTTCTATTCAGGACTATCAACAGTATAAAGAATCAACTAAACGTTAGAATGTCTGTGAGTAGTCAATGTCATCGCTTTTTCTAATATCTATATTTTGCGATTTATTTTACATACTGATTTGCAACTTACCAAAGACAACTCAAACAGGCGGAAACAAATCTATTGTAGATTGGGCAGAAAAGTCGACGGGAGAATTCAAACGTCAAGCTTCCATATTTCGAAATTCCATACCATCGGCAGACTTTCCAGCCGAAGCAGACCGCTATCATCTTTACGTTTCATATGCATGTCCTTGGGCCCATCGAACCCTCATCGTGCGCAAATTAAAAGGTCTCGAAACTATCCTCTCATATACTTCCGTCCACTGGTACCTGGGAGAAAAAGGATGGAAATTCCAAACATCTTCCGATGGCAAGACGTCCGACGAAAACTTGACCTCCGATCCACTTCACCCGGGATATACTCATTTACGAGAAATATATCACGCCGAAGATCCAGATTATTCCCTCCGCTTCACCGTGCCAGTGCTGTACGACAAAAAGGCCAAAAAGATAGTCAGCAATGAATCGTCCGACATCATTCGCATGATGTATACTGCCTTTGACCACCTTCTTTCAGAGAATTATAAAAATGTAAAACTCCTCCCCAAAGAATTCAAATCTCAAATCGAAGAGTCGAACGAGTGGATCTACAACGATATCAACAATGGGGTATATAAATCCGGGTTCGCGACGGAACAATCAGCCTATGAATCCGCCGTGGAGACACTCTTCTCGTCGCTTGATCGTGTCGAAGCACATCTGTCCAAAAGACAGGAAGAGAATAATGGCAAACCAGTGTATTATTACGGAAATAATGTTACAGAAGCAGACGTGAGACTTTTTACAACAATCATCCGCTTCGATGCCGTCTACGTCCAGCATTTCAAATGTAACATCAGGGATATCAGAAGTGGTTACCCTGCTATTCACTCGTGGGTGAGGAATTTATACTGGAACCATCAAGATGCGTTTGGTGAACTAAGTAAAGATGGAAAGAAAGGTACAACGGATTTTACACATATCAAATGTCATTATACACGTAGTCATGGACAGATCAATCCAAATGGCATTACTCCTGTCGGACCAATTCCGCATATCATGCAGTTAGACGAAGAAGTTGCTGCTGTATCTAAATCAACAAGATTATCTTCTTAGATAGTAAAAGTAGTTGTATGTAGTAATATATGAATTATGTATGATGCTATTTTGCTCGATCTTTACCCTTTTCTTTTTGAGATTTGTTACTAGATAATGCTGGAAATTCATCAATTGTAGGCACATGCTCTGCCTTATACCAATCTGCATTCTCGTTCGACAAGACTTCTGCATCACGTCGATTTTGCTCTTCTGCCATGCTCAGCTGAAGTGCAAATTCGATATCGTCGTCTTCATTGTCTTTGTCAGCAGTAAAGACTGAAGTTTGTGCTGATGATGATGATGCTAATGGAGTAACACCGTCATATACGTGAAGATAATTTGTAGCTTCTACTGCTTTACTAAGTTCCAGTGATAACCTGATAGCTTCTGCGACATCGTCATCTATTTCCTCAATATTTGCAGATATATTCATGTCGTTATTTGATATTGGAGACAACAATGACTGACGACTTTGATTATCAGTCGACGGTTTACGTTGCACATCCTGACTTGCAGATTCCTCGGACAACAGTGTAGCATAAGCCATGATCTCTTCGTCTGTCGCATCCTCACCCAACAACTCAGTTCCATACCTCCCAGCTAATCTCTCACTTTTCCTCCTCTGTTGTTCTTCTTCTCTTTCATGATCGAGTATTTCATTTTCGATAAAACGATATACGGCTCCAGAACGAGGAGACGTCACATAACGCTCTCCACCGGATTGCACATTTCTTTCCGATTTCCGTGACCGTCGTTTTTGTGATCGATAAGCATCAGCTGCTGATGATGAAAAGTGCCAGTAAAGAATATGCGAACCAAGAGCAACGGCACCACGAAGAATTGTCGGGTCAGGATCAATATAAAGTGCACCTGCTGCCCACATGTTGATGATTCCAGTCCCTTGTGGAGACGTTGCAGCTTGAGCGATTCGTCTACGAGCTCGTGTAGAGAAGCGCGAATGAAGAGTACGGATTGGTGACAAGGATGATCCGAGAACATCCCAGGCTTGAACTAGACCATCAGAGCCTCCGACAACGACACAAAGACTAGAAAGAGCAAGAGAGGTGATGGAAGGCGAATCGCTTTGTATAGTCTTTAAAGGAACGATTTCATTGATCGTATTGTTGTTAAGACTTGGGGGAGCTCGAATATTGTACAGGTACACCGTACCTGATGAAGTTCCGACTGCCAGAAAGCGTGCTTGATCGCCCGGGACTTTACATGATGACCAATTTACCTTACTATCTTTTCCAGAATGCAGCGGCGTGGAAGGACTTGCGAAGATACCCATGTTCTCTGATAAATCATTGTCCTTGATAGAATATAACGACTTATCCAAGACTGTGGTCGAGATATAGGTGGGTCTCGCATCACTCTGAATAAATTGAGATGTGTGCCAATCATTGTAGCTCAAGCACAGCACTTCTGTCGACACCCCAGGTGAAAAGGCATTATGCTCTTCGTCGACGGCGAATTTCCCCTGTACCGGCATCGATCTGGAATACCGAAATATTAAAGGTACAGTCTCTTCAGCCTCTCCCGTGCTGATAACGGCTATATTCTCAGTGGAAACAGCACCAAAATCAACCTCCAGGCGTCTTTGCATATCCCATCCACAGCATAATGATTGGAATTTGGCTGGAGTATTGGCGAGAAATTCCTCAATCTCGGCAGTCTCAGCAATGAGCTGATTTTTGCCAAGTCGCATGCCGTCCCATGAACCACAGGGACTATAACTTCCGTCAAAAGACGCATCGCTGTATGGATCTGGTCGAGCAGTACGGCGAGTGCTTTCTATTCTTTGCCATTCCACAGATCTACCTACCGTCCATGCTTTGTACTCGATCCAGTCGTCAGCCAGAAGCTCTGTGTCGGGCAAAACATGTCGCATGGATGGAAGCCTTGTCAAATAATATATTTCACCAAGTGCATTCAATACAATTGCCCATATTCTACCTTGCCGAGCCTTGACCATATCATAATGCTCATCGATGGCTATTTGAATGATCGGTACACCAGGACAGATGACCCATCTAGCCGTCAGTTCACCTTGAGCAAAATTCTTCGAAACAACTCGTGCGGAGCCTAATGAGTAAGCAGACAGAATTCCTAATGATGATCCAGCAAAGATTCCACACATATCACTACTTATAGTGGGAATACAAGATGACTTTGCAATCCAAATTGCACATGGTGTGTCTCGATAGACGGGAATTTTTGGTATGCCATGATCTGGTAGTTGTAAGCCGTTAGACGAGAACAAAAGTCGCCCGAATTGCTCATCGGCAGGTTTGAAGAATAAGCGACCATTAGGACAACCTTCTGCATAGACCATGCCATAAATCTCGCTAAGTTCCATCAAGTTCGGCACACCGACTATCATGCCTTGTCCTCGTCCATACATAGCATCTCCGGGATAACGATACGCAAAATGAGTAAATTGTAAAGCTCCAATGGACGAGTCCCAAGACCAGGGATGAATTTTACCGTTTACAGGATCACTTGTTGATAATACACCATACTCGGCGGATCCATGAATCAATCTTGGTGCTCTCTTATTCAATTCTGTCACCAGATTACCGTCGATTCTGTCAAGTGGAACCGGCCATTGCGTGGATTGAGTGCTATATATGACTGCAGGTAACACTGTATGACCGTGGCCTCCTCTATTTGTGGGCGTACTCGGCGCAAGAGGAGACGCCTGCACTGGTTTTCCGCGTGTCAAGGCCCGAAGTAATTGCATTCGTAGAATATACTCATTCCTCCAAGAGCTTTTCTCTACAAGGCGTGTAAAGACTGGCGTCGATCGACCATGGCCCATATCTTGATCCGCATACTCATGTTTCGAGTTCGGATGATTTATTGCAAAGTAGCGAGAAAATGCCGCTCTCCAAGCATGCTGTGTAGTAACCAAATCATGGATTCTTCTACAGACAAGGCTAGCAGATATTAGATCTGGAGCAGAGAGATTTGACAACACATGTATCAGGATCTCTGCGCGCAATAGTTGTTAGTTTCTACATCTATACTAATAACGGTTGAAATAATACCATTTGGAAGGTCCACAACACTTAGAAAGTCCTTGGAGACCCGCTTAACACTTTGTATCACTGTAAACCCGGGCCCTTCATTTATTTTACAATCTTTTGTTGAAGATGCTCTTTCATACTCTGAAACACGATCGCGAGGACGAATGTCTAATGAGTCAGGAGTCGTAATTATCACGATTGGTCGCCGGTCCACCATATGTCCGACCTCCGTCGAAACGTTTGACGCCGACTGGCCTGCTTCAAATTGCAATGAACTGGCCTTGAAAATATCAGATCCATGATGGCGGGTGTGGGACTCGTCCTGATAATCTGTGGCGACTGAATATGTTGTAAGATTTTCTGTCGTACTTCTAGCTTGCATAAACTAATCGAGGTAATGGACACTGGGGGATATGAAGTTGCACGTTTAGGCAGGCGCGAAAATCGATTGAAGAGTCTGTTGGAAAGACAAAGAAATGTAACAAGTGCTTCTTTGTAATTTTTATCATCGTTACGTTCACATCCATTCTCCTTTCCCCGCATTTTCCGTTTGCGGCAAACGTCATACATTCCTCGCTGTATCGACACTATCAATGCAACTATTCGAGTCGAAACACTGCTTATTCACCTAGCATCACACCATCTGATCTACAATGCCAGAAAAGGACGACATCGCTCCTGAAAAGCCTGAAATAGAAATGAACAAATTATCAACACCTGCGTTAGCTTCAAAATCACTTCGAATGTCATACAAGATTGGTCGAGGAGAAATGGGAGTTCTGACATTCGAGCCTTATAAATCACTTTTACTGCCTCTATGGCGTTTCAAGACTCCTGCAATCGCGAAGGTCTCTGCAGGAGAATTATATTCGAAATTTGAGCAATATATAGATGCTGGCGATTTTGTTGGTGCAGACATGAGTCGCAAGTTTATACAAATGGGAATGACTCGGGCAAAACGGTACGCCAATCATGAAGGAGGTCGTAAATATGCAAAGCAATTAGACGAGAATGGAAAAAAGACAGAATTGCCGAAGAGTAAAGGTCACAAAGATATGGAGGATAAATTAAAAGCAAGTCTTATCTTCAAAGAGACGTGGGAAGCATGCCGGAAAGATGATACATATATACGTATGAAAGAGGTATTTCAAGCAGAGCAAAAGGAGTGGCAAAAGGAACAGAAGCAAGGACCGAGTTAGACTTTGTGTAGTCCTCTGTTCGAGTCTCATAGCCGGGTCAGACTTCTCCAAAATATATCTTGCTTGATGCTGTCATTACATGCTTTTCGGAGTATGAAGTTAACATAGTTCAAGAGATAAAAGGGTGTATGGTCGAGTCTTCTACAGTAATCCATATCTAAAATGACAGTCTAACACAAGAGACTTGACTCGACATGCGCTGGAAGAGTAATGTGTCGAGTACGAACTAGTATATAAGCGCATCCAAAGCTATCTTCATTCATGAAGCCCTCCAAGAGTCTGACCAAAGAGACACGCCTTCGAGTCACTAGTCATCAACCAATTGTTCGACAATAGACACGGAGCTGACTCGAGAGGAGAATGGTCCTATCTCATGTTTCCGAGCAGGATTAGGTTCCAGCTGGACGTGTTCTGACAGGTCAACGCAGCGTATTGAACAAACTTAAAAAGATAGGTGGCAAATTTAACTCTGAGAAAATATATTTTACCTCGGACTCGACCGAAACACATCAAATCAAGTTCGGGTAAAGCCGAAAATGGTCTGAGAAAGAAGTTTCTATAGTGTAGTGGTTAGCACGGCGGATTTTGAACGCCTACTGTCGAGTAAATGACCGTAAAACAGCCTTCCGCAGTCTCAGGTTCGAATCCTGATAGGAACATTTTTTGCTTTTCTATGCTTTTTTGAAGCCTCTTTTCATGGCCAAGAGCTTGTAGTTTTGATGTTTCGGTAGTTATGTACGCCCCCGAGTACACATGAGAAGATTGACCCGAGTATCTTGCCTTGTTAGTGAAAAATCGAGTGGAAAGGTTGAGTTTTTGGGGGAGAACAAACGGAAACGCTCGGACCACCGTCAAAACACTATTGCATTTAACAAAATAGCACTATTGAGATGTCCAAGCTAGCTAAGAATCACAAATAAACACCTAACTATCGTATAATAACTACATATAAATTATATTGCGAGTTTTGACCCTTTACCAAGGTCAAGCTGATAGACGATAATCGAAAGTCACCTGATCAGCTTTTCAGTCTATCAAACGCTCAAGCATTTTCGTCATTTAGCAGCTTCTCAGCCCCGTAATTCCAGTCGACCAGCTCGTCACAACAAACACCATCACAATATTATATAGACAGCGATTGTAGTAATCGTCAGAGCGCGACTCAATCAAGCTCTGGGCGATCGCTATGGACGCCAACATGGAGGATGTAGGCAAATTGCCCGAATCACAACCAATGACTAGCGAATCTTCAGATCCTCCCTCGATACCTATATTAGACGGCTGGATTGAAGGTCTGATGACATGTAAACAATTGACGGAGTCAGAAGTACAACAACTATGCGAAAAGGTATATATTATGACTGTTTACTGAGAACTATCGCATTGTTTCGAGTTGTTTATAACGAAATTTTGAATTAGGCTCGAGAGGTATTACAAGATGAATCAAATGTCCAACCTGTCAAATGTCCAGTTACTGTTTGTGGAGATATACACGGTCAATTCCACGATTTGATGGAATTATTCAAGATTGGAGGACCAAATCCCGATACGAATTACTTGTTCATGGGTCAGTTTTATAACACTACACAGCAATTCAATGATAATTAATGATATATAGGTGATTATGTCGATCGAGGATACTTTTCCGTCGAAACAGTCACCCTCCTCGTCGCCTTGAAGATCCGTCATCCATCCCGAATCACGATCCTTCGAGGAAATCACGAATCTAGACAGATTACCCAAGTATACGGTTTCTACGACGAATGTCTACGAAAATATGGCAACGCAAACGTATGGAAATACTTTACCGACCTATTCGATTACCTTCCCCTCACTGCACTCATCGACAATCAAATCTTTTGTCTCCACGGTGGTCTTTCGCCAAGTATCGACACGTTGGAGAATATCCGAGCTTTGGATCGTATTCAAGAAGTTCCTCACGAAGGTCCAATGTGTGATTTATTATGGTCTGATCCGGACGACAGATGTGGTTGGGGAATCAGTCCAAGAGGAGCGGGATATACGTTCGGTCAAGATATTAGTGAGGCTTTTAATCATAATAATGGACTGACACTTGTCGCGCGAGCACATCAATTGGTTATGGAAGGATATAATTGGAGTCAAGATAGGAATGTTGTGACAATATTCTCCGGTAAGTGTTTTTCATATCTATACTACTGTTTTGTTATGATGATATTGACTTGTTTCATTGTTGTAGCACCAAATTATTGTTACAGGTGTGGTAATCAAGCTGCAATCATGGAAATTGATGAACATTTAAAGTATACCTTGTAAGTTCTTCTTCAATTTAATCATTTGAACTATGACTTATATATGAATATAGTCTACAATTCGATCCATGTCCAAGAGCAGGTGAACCAATGGTATCAAGAAGAACACCGGATTACTTCTTATAGATAAAGTTATATAGCATGCTATTATTGTCATTGATATATGTTTTTGCATGCATGGTGATAAAATATAAAATATAATATAAATCAATTGTGGCGATATTTTGGAATACGTTTATCGTCATGACTATCATACATCATTATTATATACATGTTTCATTACAAGAAACAAATCACCAATTCCAAGTTCTAGAACTAGCAGTAAATACAGGAGGTTTCCATATTAGTTTCTCAGCATCAATAGTTCTCTTTTTCCCCTTGATCTTTTCCTTTTCAATGGCTTTTTCCCTCTGTTCCAAGACTGCATTCGTCAAAACGATGACGTGGTGGTTTTTCTGACTATATCGTAACATATTGGCCGTTTGCAAGGTATGCAAGACATCAGCCGTCGTCATACTAGTCAAAGCACCTATTTCTTCCACACTAACATCTTTCTTTCCCTGCTCTTCACAAGCCATCAATACAGCCACTATAGTCTCTAACCAAAACGCTCGATAGCCTAGCAGTCCCAGATCAGAAAGTGGTTTCTCAGGCGAGCCTAGCTTTCCTTCTCGCTTCGACAATTCATAACTAAACTCCATCAACAATCTCCCGTATCCTTTTCTTTGATATTGCGGTAGAGTCAGGATACAAGCGACATTATAGCCCTCTGCGCTTTCCTTTTCTTTACTAAAGTAACCTACTAGATGATGGCCGTGCTCGTCTCTACTGGTCATGACGTAGAACAGGAACGGGTCTACGTCATAGTATAAAGTCTTGTGATCTAGGAACAATTTACTAAGCAAGCAGAGGTTTCGACACCACACTCGCTGTCTCCGGCCGTCGATCTCGAAGAACGAAACGTACTCGTCGCGATAGATTTCGTTTCCGGGCGGGTGGAGCAGAGTGCATTTCTTGCGGTGGCGCGAGAAGCGATGGCCGTCGTCAAAGTATGAAAGGCAGAATTCGCAAATGTACACCATTTCGGCGTCGGAGAACTCGGACGGGTAGGCGGCGAAATACCACGGCTCGATCTCGTGTTGGCCCATTTGGATCTTTTCGAGATTGCGCACCCGAGACGTTTCGGTGAGGTTCTGCGTCATGCTGCCCCCGGAGCGGAGTTTTTCGATTTCCTGTTCGCGAGTGATGGGGGCTTGCGGGGGTGCGCCCTTCGCTGCGGTTGCGGATTCGGCAAGTTCGACGGTGGAGGAGGGATCGTCGTCGTGGGACGGTTCGGACGTTGGGAAGGAAGTGGATAGGTCGGGTGCGATGACGGTCACTGCGGAAGGTGGTTCACGATTCTCTTTCCCTAGTCCAAGCCCTGATGATTTTGTTATAGAAATGTCATCTGTCGGAGTGAACGTCGAGTCTCGCCCCAATAACGCTGCAGCCGCAGTTCCGGCTCGACCGCGTTTGGTGCTTTTTGGTCCAGATACAGTCGCATTACCAGCCTGTGATGTATCCAACTTGCCCGGCGCTTTCTTATTCTTGTTGACGTCTGGTTTTTCAACGCTTGGCCATTCGACTTCTTTAGTAAGGTCAAGTCTAGACGACGACACCCATTCATCTAGACGTTTATTGAATTCTTCATAATGGACATAGAAATATTGATCTCCACGCATGGTTTTTTTAGACAATATTTCCGCTCGTCTTTTTTCGCCATCCTAGTGAAAATATGATTTTAATATACATCAAGATCACGATGAACGAATTATATCAATTATATGAATATCATAATTAGACAGATATAAAATAAATGAACCTTACCTTTTCAACAATTGCTTTGACGCCTACTCTGTTTCGTGTTAGTCAATATTTCATATGCGCGCGTGTAGATGATACCACTCGTACCTGATTGTTTCTAGCGTCGCCATTCCCATTTCACCCTTTTCGTGTTCAACAGCGGGTCCAACCATGATGATATGTATTTAGCACGCCACAGAGGGCGCACTAGTCTTAGACTACTAGCAGGCTTTAAGTGTGTAGCGGTTATGTAAAGTGTGGTTGTACTATCTTGTGTTGCTACTGGTAATTATCGTCCTCTTTTACACATGCGCCCGTAAAAAAAATTGTGAGAAAAAATAAAAATATTGACCATAAAAATCCAGCAATTCACCTCACACATTCTTATCAATGCATAACTTATAGATTAGATTGAACATGATACTAATTCTGGAAAAAATCCTTCTCATTCAATTCATATCTCATAAAACTATTCTAATCAAGGAACATATAATCTAGAATAAGCTACCACGTTTGTACGACAACAAAGACAATTAGCAAAATTCCTCGTCGCAACACCCAATCGACAATCATCACATATACTCAAACAACCACATGGCCAAACCATGATAGTTCTAGGACTAGATTGACATACGACACATTGTGGCCCTCCAGCTCCCATACCTTCTGCGCCTGTATTCCACGACTGTCCATTATCTTTTCTATTTCGTGCCTTGTCTCGTTGATTTAGAATAAATTCTTCAACCTGACGTTCTTCCTCTGCTTCTCTTTGTGCCTTTGTCATATGTTGAAGATTCACAGACTGACCAGTAAATAAGCGAGCATTATCAAGGGCTAATCTACGGCGATACAGTGATCTTGTCATTGTACCATCTGATTCGAGATGTCTGGCAAGTATACGTGCCTCTTCGCGATCATCATCAGATTTAGGGTCTAACAATCTACTAAATTCACTATTCAGAGTTGATTGAATCTCCTGAAGTCGGTTGGTATGTGAGACAGGATGACTTTTGGTAGGTGTGATTGTACCATCATCCTCCTCCCAATCAGATGATCTTGCTGTATCTGTCGCAGAAATAACACTGGTCAAGTCATCATAATCATCAGCTTGGTCATCTATATTAGCGGGTTCAAAATCGCCGCTAGAGTCTATTTCGCCCCACCAACCGCCTTGTTTGAACCAAGAATACAACTTCTCGTCAAACATGTCTTCAGTCACTCGATATGAACTCTGTCTTATTCTAAGTCTCGCTTCTTGCTCTATATCGACATTTATATCTCTTCTTTTCTGATCAAATAGTTGATTCAAGTCATTAGCATGTGTAGTTGTGTTCAAGTCACCTTCTGTACGAAAGGTGTGTGAATTGCGTGTAGCAACTTGGCCATTCTTCGGCTTGTGATCTGCCCATCGTTGTAGACGTTCGGAATTGTAATTGACACCGAAACTGCTTAAGATAACCAGGAATAATCTAGCAAACACTCTTTTCAGGAGCATCATCACTCCACTTCCATAGTCTGACAACAAATCCCACCTTGTTCGTCGATCGGAAACACCCAAACCATGTTCGGTAAGAACGGCAGACTCTACACCACGTTTGATTGATTTTGATTTGCGTTCAAGTGAAAATCCTGTGCCTTTTCCACCCATATAATGATCGTTTGTTTCCAGTCCACGAGCAATCTCTCCATCAAGTAATAACGACGATATGACCGGTCGTTGCGCTCGTCGAGTTGCTTGCAGATCTGACAATCTTTTCCGCTCGAGCCAGGTCATCTCATCTACTTTAATCAAACTTCCTTCGTTCAAATACACGGCATCACTTGCAGCAGTCAATATATTAAACCCAATCTTGATCAAGTTTGTGTAAAAATCATCTTGCCAACTAATTCTTAGAGATGTCATTGTAGATAAATGCGCATTCGCTTGGAGGTTCCTATAAGCGACAGAAATTCGTTGCTTAATCGTTAGATCGTGAGGTGCATTAGGTGGAGGCGATAAGACGGTAATTAAGAGTGCCAGAGAATAAACAATCCCACACATAATCATTCCAGCAAATATAAGGATGTGAGGAAGAAACCCTAATATGCAGACCAAGGGAAATCGGATAAAACCTACTTCATAACCCGGTCCAGCAACACCTTGTATGGCCCGTGAAAAACTTAAGGAATATGCACCCATGTAGCATATTGACCAGATTGCAGAATTAACAAGACGATACTGATTTCGTTTTCCGCAAGTTGCTAGAACGGAGCTACTGATATGACTGAGACAGCTGACCAGGCATATCAAAAGTACTTCAGACGGAACATTAAGTCTTTGAAGAACTTGTGATCTCGAAAGAAGCAGACCTTGACTTGCATTTGTAGAGCTGGACGAGTTTACATCGGCTGTAGAATTATGTCTTATGATACCAGCATATCCAAGTCCTATCGCATCACAAATCATAGACTCACATTCTGCAAATGCTAGAGAATGATCGAATAAAGTCATACCCGTTTCATTCACCGATTTTCGTCCTTGGAGTGCAGATGCCATTGTATCTGCGAATTGACTGAAGCATATGGTAACAAAAATAGGCCATAGTAGGGAGAATGTGCCTTTCATGGCAAGTTTGTCGCCATCCGATATCGACATGTTTAGATTTCTACAGGATTGAACATCTTCTTGCCAGAAAAGAACTATAGAAGCTAGCATGTGTACAAAGCCACCTTCTCCTCCAAAATTTGCCACAACACTCTTTTCCATATCCCCGTATCTGTACATTGCATAATTGGGTGATGTTTGACATTTTATTGCTTGTAAGACTTCAACAGTACGTTGTAGGAGGATTATAATAGGCAATCCATACAACAGTGCCCTAGTCTTCCATCTGATCCGCAAATGCTGCCTTGACGAAGCATAAAAATGTGTACGATTGAGGAGAATAGACTGTAGACGTATTTTAGCATTTTGTTAAACAGCATAATTATAAACGCCATGACTAACCACGATAAAAGCCGTCAAGGCCCATTTCGAACTAAAGTAAGAGAACATGCTACTAATACTCCGTACACTATCCAAAGTAGCCCATGACATTATTCCCGTGCTGGTCCCATTCTGAATCATTTGGGGCAAAGCACTAGTCTCATTCATCAGAGTTTGATTCAAATCAGCTGCATTGGTTGCCAAGTCCGTCACTCTTCCAGCTAACTCTGTAATCGCAGATGCTGACTTAACGTGAAATGGATTATTCGGAAAGACAAAGGCACTAGCCTTTTGAGCAAGTCTAGGCACCAGAAATATTAAATCCTCTAACGAAGGCACCAGAGTTGTGTTAAACATGGCCAGTCAGATTTTGACCCTGCGGTCATGAACATTCGGAAATGCTGAGAAGATACATATTATCAATTCCGACAACCATAAGCAAGTGAAATGTCAGAATATGAATTGGGGTTGAAATCGATTGTGAATCATGCAACTTGGATTATTGGAAGAAGCCATAACGATAAACATATATCCAGCACGTGATGACGTATGACGATTGACGTTAGTTAACGTTATCTGTCAAGATCCGATAGAATGGTTCACAGCCGAGGTACCCACAAACTCAAAAGTTCAAATTGGGGTCGTTTCGGTTAGCTGGGGAAGAATGCCGCTCCCAAGACCAGCTCACCGATATGTTTTTGTTCCAATAGGATGAGTAGCTATCCTTTATATCTATAGAAGTCAGATGTCTTGAAGACACACACATATCTACTCATGGTTCACTCTAACGAGATAGAACTTCCAATAATACATGGCTCCGAAAGTTTCGATGAACTTGTTCATCGCATAGCAGCGTGAGCATAAATGGACCATTCCCATCATTTGTACCATTCAGTAATTCCCTAGAATAGCTACGTCGTCCAAACTGTCCGCCGCCCGACATCCTATGAAGCTGTTCTTCCGACATACAGGACTGCATTAGATCATCTATGTACATATTTCGCGACAGAGGTTGAGCATAAAGACTTGGTTGCGGCTCTTATGTATGTAGTCGGGGAATACATAGAACGGGAATTGCAGTTGTCTGATCTCATGGATTTAACAGAACATTACGAAGTCATTTCAATTCTCTTACGCATCAGGATGTTGAAGGCTTGAATATTACACAGGGTACATTTTGTGAACATGTCGCACTACAATACGCTTCCAACGTATCTCAAAGAGTGCTGATTGAGGACTTATTATCCAACGTAACTGGTCCGGAATCTGATCTATCCCCCAGCGGACTCGGCTTCTTCGCAAGACTGGGCACCTTTCAGCCCCGGCATAATGAACGAACAGCTCTACTGTCCAATCACGGTGGAAGCTACGCTCAGCCCGCTGTACAAAGCAATTGGACTGGCGATTCTGGCGAGCCTGCGGTAGAAGCGGTAGCAAGTAACGAAGTTAGCTTCAGCGAGCATGTGCAGGGTCTTAATGCTTTGGAAGTTGCTGCAATAACGGGAGCAAAAAAGTTTCTTGGTGCAAAGCCTATACAACAAATAATCACAGCTATATGGTAAGCTCTTCTTCACGTTTGCTGAGAGAACACATGACTGAAATTATAATAGGGATGGCGATGTTGTATTTTGGTCCGAAATGTCGACAGAGGCTAAAAAACATCCACATGTATATAATAAACGCACAGGAGATGTGTACTCAAGATTGAGAGTGCCAAAATATCTCAAGGCTTTTGAAGCCTTCTATTTTATTTTGTTTATGGGATTATACTATATAGTACTAGTGGAGAGATCATTCGATCGCATGACGGTAGCTGAGGTTATGCTTGACATATGGCTCGCAAGTTTTGCTTACAATGGTAGGTATCTTTTTCACTATGATAACAGTATATGTTTCTAATCGAGTCAGAACTCGCTGAATTCTGGGACGCTGGCACGGCATTTTACCTGTCTGACTTCTGGGCAATGTGGGATGTTGGCATAATCCTCACTGGTGCAGCATTTGTGATATGTCGCGTCATAGGATTGCAAACATCGAACAAGAAGCTTGAAGACATCGCCTTTGATATCCTAGCTACCGAAGCCTTGTTTCTTGTCCCTCGGTAAGTCTACAGATGTTATTTTGTGCTTCACCAGGTATTGATAATCTTCATAGATTCTTCTCACTTCTGAGTCTTCATCCTTATTTCGGAACATTGGTAAGCTGGACTATCGCGACTTATATCTTCAAATAGAGACTAATACATGTATTGAAGCTGCCTTGTCTACGAGAGATGGTGAGATCGACATGTTATACCCTCCACCACGTACGACTGATTGGATATAGACCAAGGACTTTTTGAAATTTCTGAGTTTGGTGGGAATACTACATTTGGGTATCCATATTTAGGATGATCAGCTGGTGTGCAATTCTAACAACTCTCAGGCTTCCTGACCACATTCTCGCTACTTGCAAGGGATGACTTTACATTCCGTGATATGTCCTGGATCTTGATCAAGGTCTTCTTTGGTTCAAGCTCGCTTGGATTTGTAAGTTTATTGGTTTAATCTTCAACTCCTGCTATAAAATTCACTAACGGTCTTTTAGGAAGTCGCAGATAAGGTCAGTCTCATGTTTTGGTAGCCCGATTAGCATTGACACATACAAAGATTTCACCTCTTCTCGGACCGACGTTGATGCTAGTTTTTGTCTGCGTTACAAACATTCTACTGATCACGTCACTAACCGCCATATTATCCAACACCTTGGACCGAGTAGGTCCACCTACTATCAAGGACGAACGATTCTTTATGCTAAATCCTCATTTAGGTCATCGAGCACGCATCTGATGAATACAAGTTTGTGTAAGACTTTTGATTTTAAATTATCAACAATAAAGACCGAAGCTGACGTTGACAGTTATTCCATATTCGTGCTCGAAGCAAGTGCATCGAATAGACTGACATATTTCTTCCCCCCTTTGAATCTCATACCGCTTGTCTTTCGACCTCTAAGACTATTTCTAAGTGCAGAGCAATTACGCGTCGTCCGTATAGCTCTCCTCAAAGCGACTCACTTCCCTCATATTATTGCCATAAAGACATACGAGAGATTTAGTCGCCGTGAAGGATTACAAGCCATACATGGGTCCGTTCTCTCTGCTCGCAATGTAAAACAACAGCCGCCACAGAGTCATGATGAAGCACAGTCGGGTGTCGCAGAAGATAGCAATCCGAAGATAAGACGGCATAACAGCGATCAAAAGCAAGCTAAACTGCAAGCTCATACTACGAGAACTTTATTTCATCTTGACCGTGCGAGACCGCCCAAGATCGATCAAAACGCAGCAAACGAGGTACTATCAGCGATCAAGGCGTTGGAAGCAACAGTCTTGCATCTTACTAAACAAGTGGACATCCTTTCAGCAGAAATGTCTACAAGAGTCAATCAAAGTTGAGCTACCTCGGCTCAGGTCTTTTACTAACTCATTATTTTGTATACCTGAACATGCTTAGTACTAGTAATGATTACTGGCTTTGACAAGTCATTTCAAAGGACGACAGAGACAAATTTCGCAACATGTCGTGCCGCTGTTGTTTCGCGCTCGATGAAAATTGCCGAACTCCCGGAAAAAATTGGGGTACACGATCAATCGCACGGTCGTTCGACACGTTTTGTTGTTCCCGGGTCGAAAGATCGATTTCAAGACTACAGACATGACAGAGATGTAAACAGTATTCGGATAAATCGGCCTAGTCTATGGTCATTTCGGTTACAGCCTGTTCAAAACAGTCCAACGAGTATAAAAACTCTAAATTTTAAGATTATCAAAACCTGACTTCAACATGTTGCCACGCGACAAGTTGTGCGTCTTTCGCGTTTTTGTTATCTACAGTATACGTGCGTCAGAAACCCTATTAAGGCTTAGCTGTACCTTGTCTTTTGCCTTTCATCTTCCATTCTCACGGCGTGACATTACCTTAGGCTTCTGGCGCCCGGACCAGGAGCTCGGCACCAGAAATTTTAATCTGACCAGTTTCCAGGGTTTGAAATATTGGCTTTGGCCCCAGAGAATGGAACCAATTAATTATGTATGCTATTATAAGAACAGCACTTGGCAAAAATCAAGGTTTTCAAAAGCCATCATTTCAGGGTTGCCGAAATGAATATATCCTGTGTCAGATTAAAAATTAATGGGAGGGTGGGTCGTGTCACACCAGTTAATGAAATATTTGAGTGACCACGGCTGTTGATCCTCCACCTAGTTTTTTTATTTGGACGCATAATTTCGTGATCAAGCCGTGAATGAGAGTTTGGCCAATCATTTTCTTATGATCCATGATGACCGATTTTGTCCTCGCTTGAAAGCGGATAAGTGCCGCATTCTGTTTCTTATTCGAACAATGAAAACCAGGCAAGTGAGAACGAATCTATTTTATTATGACGCATCTTTCCATCAATGATTTGTCCGTATTTTGATTTTTTTTGTTGATCATTACTCACCGGAAGAGTTGTACTACTCAATCAAGTCAATGGCTACTTGTGGCGATGTTCTTCTTCTACAACCGTCTGTCAATTTCACTTCGAATTGGTATCCTACTACCGAGTTAATCATGTATCATTGTCAATTGCATGGAACAGTATATGGATCTAGCACCATCTGCTGCCCTTCTGCACGTTTGCTTCAATATCCAGGTGGTGCCATGCATTTCTCAACATCTGCGCCGCAAGATCTAGCTCATCAATCTTTGGTTCATACAGAACAATTGCCTGACACGATCGATTACAATATCTACGCCCAGTACATGTGTTCAAATTTGATTCGACACGATATTCTTTTGGCCCCATCGCCTCTCGAAAGCAATCAATTCATTCAAATTGTGCCACCATCATCCGCATCTGGAGCAAACACTGCTAGATACGCATCTTCAACACAATCACTACCGATTGATAGTTATAACGTCAGCGCTGTCACTTCACCGCGAATATATACTGAAAAAAATGGCGACTCCTATCTTTCTTCTGATTCATACAGTAGAATATTGCAAGCGCTTCCGCCAACAAATCCTCCAGTCTTTCATATGGAGGACTCAATGATCGCTTACGATCAAAGGCATGCACATCCCAATGCGTCACTGACTATGGATCATCAACATCACGTTATTTCTTATCAATTGCCTCTGACCACGTCTTCAAACAGCGATTATCTGCCAAATGCTGACGATAGTCAAAAGAAATCAATTGTCACCCCCGCCCAGCGACCTTTGGCCAAATCTGAACATAAACTGAAGCGAGAGTCAACTGTAACACCTTCCGGTCCCAAAAACGAACCGGGTAATGCACAAAACCGTGCTGAAAATATTCTGGAAATGCCCTCGCCTAGATATCGGGACAACAAACGTGCATATGCTACAGGTGAAGCAGGTCAACCAAGATGTGATCACTGTGGCAAGGTATTTATGCGCGACTCGAATCTGAGAGCTCATCAGGATTGTCACAATCCAAATCGAGATGCTCCATGGGTGTGTCCCGAGGAAGGTTGTGGTAAGAAGTTTGTTCGAAGGGCAGACTTACAAAGACATATTGATTGCGCAAGTTTTGTATCTGATAGATTGTCTTTGGATGAGATCTAATTAAAGGTATAGGTACACCTGCGATTGAAAAGATTCTTCTGTAAAATGTGTGGTAAATATTTCACCAGAAGGGATATCGCACGACGGTAAGTTTTTTCGATCAGATGGAGTCGTAGACATTAACTAATATCGTACCCATCCACCAGACACATGGATGATGGATGTCAGGGCATACGGAAGATGAACAAGTCTGACAAAAAAAGAAGAGAGGATACAACTGGCCTAGATTTACTTCGAGCTGCTGCTAAGCACGACAGTGAAGATATACTACAAGATATGAAACAAGAAAGCGATGATGGTAGTGGTAACTCCGATGAAGAAGGGCAGGGTTATTATGACCCGACTGGATGTATAATTGAATGTATATCTGCAAATCAAACACCACGATTGGCAGCTATGACAATAGATTCTACTTTGCGCGACACTCCAACATATCGATCATATTCTACCGACAATCTATATTATCCTACAGCTGTTACACATGCTACAGCGGATACTTATGCTACTGCTGCTGCTACTACTTTATCTCCTGTTGCTGCTGCTACTAATTTCAATAATTTCCATACATTTTATCAAAGATCTAACTGCTAACATGAATATCAAAAGTTTAGCAGTACTAATCTAGTACAACCACTCGCAGTCACAAGGATGGACAGTTTTTGTCATCTCATTATCAAAGTGATTGTAACTTACAAGACTGATCAAGAATAATCTCAGGTGATCGTTATACATCAAAAAAGAACAATTACTGGAGGATTTGGAGATGGCATTACAGCCATTGGAGGGCTAGGTTTCGATGGATTTCATGGCGACAATGTATTGTCGTGTTGTATCATAAAAAAGTAAATAGACTGATTCATCTCCCAACACATGTCTTCAAAGAAACTACTGTAGTACACTGTACTCCCATCGCCAAATCTTTGTATCACAGTATCGCAACTGTATGTATCATTGACGTCGTCTCACATGCGCATTGACCACTTACTTACGGATCGTGTTATCAAATGCCAAGTGAACTAAGAACGGAACGCAATAATAATACGTTTTGCACTACGCTAGCAACCACTCTGTCGGGTCGTCGTTCACGAATTTCCACTTTTTTCCGCTTCCGTCCCTGCATTTTGGCAAAGAGTGGTACGGGTCCGACATGCTGACTTATTCTTTCTCTGCCCTAGCGAGTGGAGAATAATAAAAAAAAAGGAAAAAACAAAAAGGCGCGTGGACGCACGGATGTTTGTAGAGTATCACTTGTACCGTACCGTCATTCTGCTTGTCCACGACCATTCAGACATTTACCACAGTCCGTACTTTTTCACGATACGTTCTACTAGCCATTAAGTTGAAGAATGTAGATCTCGGACTCTGGGACAAATTGTAAGTATCTAGTCGACGCTAGGAACAGAACGAGTCTGTGTAGATTCCACATCGGCCCCGACCGTATCAGCGACCGATAACACCATCTCACCACTTTGGGATTGAAAAGGCCGCTCGGTCGATCCCGCCGTCTCCGCTGCTTGGTCCTACCATCCACTTATCAATTCCAAACCTGTCTTGTAAATATTATTAAGATAACGATATCCACAGTCCGACATGTGATGGTTCAGGCTCGTCATTCCTCGGACTGGGAACATGTCATTGCCAAGCCCGCACGTCTACACTAGTGTCACTAACTAATTACATGACTTTGACACGACATGCTGACATGCTTATGCTGATAATTCGTTTCTTACAATTTCGGTACAGTATGAATTCCAGGACTGCGAGCATGACAAATACTTACCGCTTTCCCATGATTTATTTCCATCATGAATTTCGTTTCGACGGTTTGTGGAAAGCTAGGAATTAAGCGTACCGCTCTCCCTGATGGTGATCATGAGTGAACATGTCGAAATAGAAATGAACAAGGCGTGGCTCATTTACACCCAGTCTTACGGGACAAGGGTTGTCATGGTACAGTAGGGTATGTGTAAGTTAGGGCTTAGGCAAGTTTTGGAGGCGAATGGGGATTTGTAATTGGCCACGTGGGTGGCTTGTATGGAAATGGAGACTGTAATTATCAGCACTTTAATTAGGGCAATGAACGATAGAAAAATGGTAAAGGTAGTATTGTATGTGTCATACAAGTTATGCTTGAAACGTTCACTACATTAAAGTGAACTAATTAATTCAAATAGCAGTATTTCATATGGGTAAGATTGCGAACCGAAATGTACAGCTAGTGAACATGATTTATGCTCATCGTCTGAAGCCTTGCACGCTTAATGGATATATATCCAAGGCAAAAAGATTATATAATGGCAGGATAATTATTCCTTAGTGTCATGATCATCAGTCATAGTGAATATAGATTTGGCATATTTGATGGTAGACATTCATGACATTGATCGAACTCGTTATAATACATATATAGTAATGTGTTTTGCATAATGATGTTGAAATTGTTTCGTGTTGATATCAAAGAAAACCTCCACCACCACCGCCGAAGCCGCCACCAAAACCACCACCTCTTGGACCGCCACCCATACCAGGTCCTGTAGGATCCCATCTTGCACCGGGCGGTCTTTGTCCGTCAAATCCTCCAAGTCCACCTCCCACATCTCCACCAGGTCCTCCCGGTCTACCACTCCCTTGACCAGCAAAAAGCGGATCATCAAATGTAGGATGCATTCCACCTCCACCTATGCCTCCCCCTGGCGGAAGTGTATTCCGGAACGGATCATTTGGACCAAGTCCGGCGGGATATAAGTCTCTTTGTCCAACACCTGCAAAAGGAGTTTGACCTATAGGATGATGAGGTGGACGAGGATGACCTTGTCGAAGAATATCAAACTCATCTTCAAAGCCTGGCGGTGCGAATTCGTCGCCTGTATTTGGGGTTAGAGGGTTTCTGCGTGGCATGGCCAACGGATCGTTATGCGGATATGGATTAGTAGGAGTAGGACGGTGAGGATTATCTTGTTGACGCTGATTACGAGGGGCAGAGCTGGAGGATGTCGCAGTCTCCTCGTAACCTTCTTTTTGTAAGGATGGTAATAGTTTTTGAATCAAATTCAGTCGGAAAAGCGCTGCAAAATCCGATAGCCGCCCTTGAGAGATGAATATTTCTGTCACAGCTCGTTTGACATTCAGAGTAGGTTCATTTGGTTCCGAGGTGTTATCGGCGGTCGATGTGGTCGAAGAAGAGGACGGTTTTGGTGCAGGTGAAGCTGGAAGAGATGATGGTGATATGTATTCGTCAACTTTGACTTCAAAGCTTGCCGTCCTATCATGACCTATACCCATACCCATGACTATCGCTTTGGTACCTAATCTGTTGAGTTTTACAAGATATTGCATTGCTGATTGTGAATGTGCGTATCGAAAGCTGTGATTAGCCGGAGAATGTTCATTCCATTGGGTTGGAAGGTATGGAATCTTCGATGACGGTGATAATGCAGAGGTTGAAAAGTCGGGTTGTCCAGGTAGTCGATCATCTTCAGAAAGTCCTACAAGACGAAATCCTACAGCCAACATCGCGGCATGAGCGGCGATAGCTACAGCATCGTAAGAATTCTTCAGTTGCTGTTCGATACCCGATTGAGGTGGAAGCACTTGAGCAATGATTGACGCAAGCGATTGCGCAGACAACACATTGGAGCCTGCCATGTCTGTTTGCTTTAGCAAGTGTTTCTATACAATCTATACAAGAAGTCCGAATGTAGAAACCTAGAAAGAACAATGACGTATTAGTGTGGAGTTCAAGCTTTGGCAATAGTTGATGTTTTGACTATATTTCGTCACGTGATCTGATTCAATATTAATGTCTCAACCGTTTATTGATGAATCCACACTTGTTGACCTATTTCTATCTGGCTTTCAATATACTCTGCAGAATGTCTCTCATCGATAGCTAATCCTAAAGTGGCAAAATCCATAGTTGTATCAGGTCTTTATGAATATGTCATATACATGAATAAAGAGGATAGAAGTTATACTCATTCGGAACCGTGAGACCATATTTAATGTAATGTTAAGATGTAGGCCATGGCTTATATGAGCTTCATGCCGTGAATTCACATATGGAGGTGATGGAAGCATGCTGTATCTATATGCTTTTTATTTTGACGTTTCCTGGGATCCACAATGAAGGTAGACGCAAGAGTAAGTCTGTAGTTGCTATGGTTAGATATGTAGCTATACATACAATATTTTCCACTCAAACCATGTTGAAATAATACAATAAGTACCTCTATTTCATGTGTAATTCTTCCTCCTTTGTCTCGCACTTTTCTCACTCGTTTTGATTTGGAGGCTACGTTCGTTTCGTGACCGGTACAATATAATTGAAACTACCGAAATGGTCTCCTTTTACACGTTATTGCTATCAGGATTGCCACTTGGCATCTTCGCTACTTCTAGTAAGAGGACTGAAATAGCTTTCTGACATCAATGAGACTGGCTAACATACATCCTTCCAGCAACAAGCACAACGAGCAGAAATGTAACAGCGCTCACACGGACACAGCTTAAAACCGTTACGAACACTTTGGAGCGTGTCAATGTCGATCGAGCGACGGTCACTGGCAGTGCAGGCATTCTTACTTTATATTCGACGCAGATTGCCGCTGCTGATACAGTAGTGACAAAGATAGATACTCAATTGGTGGCTCCGAGCACGATTATATCTACTCATAATTCTACTGCAACAGCTACTCTTGGTAAAATAATTACAAAGTCTCACACTAAAACAGATCCTATTCAACCAGTTGTTGTCACGCGAAATAAAACAGAAACGGCTCCTCTTGCTGCAGCTGTAACAAAAACTCAAACATCAACTGCTCCACTTGCTCCGCCTTCAAGTAATATCAAAAGCTCTATGTTGGACACCAAAACATCTCAATCAAGCAGAACTGCAAAAATAACATTGACCGAGAAAGCATCAACAACGACAGTAAGTTCACCACCAAAGACGACCATAATCTCGACAACGATCGTTCGAAAAGAGACTTTAAAGGTCACGAGTACAATTTCTGGCTTCAGATCGAAACCAAACACCATTGTCAAAACAGTCACAACGAGGATCACAGAACCTACAACATATACGATTGCTGGACCGACTCGTAGTCCCGTCACAACAACCGTCACCAATACCATTGCAAATACTGTCAAGGAGACTGTTTTGCAGCAAGCTAAAACCGTGACCCTTCGGGAGACAGAAACTAAAAACGGTACTACATCTATAACCACCGTATTCAGTACATATACTCCTGCTCCTTCAATGGTCACTCGAGTGCAGATACAAAACAAAATACAGATACAAACCATCAGTGGACCTACACAGACACAAATTGTCAATGGTCCGACTCAAACACGAATTGTAAATGGACCTATTCAAACACAGATTATCAATGGTCCAACACGCACACAAACAATGGAAGTTACAAAGAATCAAACAATAACAATGTCTCCTATCACTCAAACGATTATAAAGCCACCTCAAACCATTACAATGACCAGCAATCAAATTCTTACAACTACTACCGAAGTTATTCGGACCATAAGACCCACATTGACCTCGGTATCAACGACAACATTTACCATCAGTGGCTCGACTTTGGAAAGAATCATTACACAAACTACAACCGCTCAAGCAATCACCGTCACGAATTTTAGAAATGTTACAATCACAGGCCCTGCAATGACAATGACTATGCGTGAACCCGGGAAAAACATTACAATTATAAAGCAACCTGTCACAGTCACTACATCGGTACCTTCTGATCCCAAGACTGTACACGTAACTCATATTTCATCATGTCCGTCTTGTCCATTGGGGTTCAGTACCGTGATCAGTACGCATATAACCACATCATCACATGTCACTGTTTCTACTCGGTGGATGAATACGACCTTGCCTTGTTCTACTTCAAGTTCAACACGTACTTTTGCCAGTGGTGTGCAGATCAGGCCTGCTATCACAACAATGTGGACTCAAAAGACCACTTCAATCACGACATGTACACCAGCTACATCAACGTCGGTCAAGTACCTGGGCTTCATCACAAAGACTGTTGTTCTTCCATGCAGTAAGTTATCCGTATCATATATAATTCATCTCTAACCATTTACAGAGCCATCAATCATTGTCGGACCTCCCGTAGTGTTTACACCTAGTCCAACAATCTCAACTAGACCAGCAGAGTTACATATTACAGTGACAAGCACAATGACCTCAACCTCTACTTCCACATCTACAGTCTTGCCATGGACTCTGACTAGTAATGCACCATGTTTGTCGGGAACAGGAACTGCTGCAATGATACATATACTAACAAGTCAAACACCAAAATGGACAAATATATCAACTACAATCATTCCTGCAGCGACTGCTTCATCTTCAGTCATGCGATACAACCCTCCAATCACGACGTCGCAGGTAATCACGTACACGACCAGACCATGCTTTATATGTCCGAAGATGACCAAAACAAGTGTTGTGACATTTACATCATCACGCTCGTTGACTTTGTCATTGATGTATACACGTCCCGTTGTCCACTATCAAAACTCAACCATGACAAAGCCTATTATGACACAACCTGCCATGACACCTTCGATCAAAACCCAACCAACCATGACACAGTCAATCATGACCAAATCAATCATGACACAATCTCACATGACACTGTCGGTCAAGATACAATCGACCATGACACAACCAATTATGACACGACAGACCCAGACACAACCGACCATAGTACAACCGACCGTGACGTCAGTACCTTCAAGTGCATCTACATCCTGCTCATCATGCGTACCCAGCACTACCACCGTTATAGCGACAACATCGTCGATGCCATTTTCCAGCACAGGCTACGGTACAAACACCCCTGACGAAACTGACGATAACGATACAGACACCGACGATGACGATGACGATAACAACGACGACGATACCGACGACGATGACGGAACCGACAACACAGCTCCTACTACTTCTTCACCGTCGAGCATGTCTTTGGCAGAACTTGTTTCTATCACAAGCACCGCTTTGATCACGACTACAGTCCAACCGTCATCTAGACCCTCTCCACCATCCAGGCCTGTTTCAACAAATACATCATCATCTTCTTCTTCCACCGGACATGTTGTCATGATTAATAGTTTCTGGACGATCGTTTGTGGAATGGCGATCACACAGATTATCACACTGTGGTTGTCCTAACATCTTGACCATTTTTTTATATGATGTGGTGGTTATTTCGAGTCTTTCTTTGATATACTTTCTTGACGGTTCCACTCTAGTCCTTGTTTTTGCAATAAATAAAAAGTCCCGTCATTATTATCTCTGCCATGTTCATTGCTTAAGTCATGTGTTTTTATAGAGAAAAGTATTCGATATTCAACGTGCAAATGGAGAATGTAGTCGCTCGTTACGAATGGTTTCATTAGCAGAAAGATGGGGGAAACCTGGTAATTGTTTGTTTCTGTAGAGAGGTTGAATTACAAAAGCTTGTTATCATATCATCATCATCATTTCGTATATTCTTTACATTTCATAATTGTGCGTCATGTTATTACTGTAGAGCTTAAGAGACGGCCAGAAGACCTCTCACATGTATACTTCCATGATCACGTTTCAGAACGAGTTAACTACTGGCTCTCCTGGCTATCGATGGCTTTTTGCGTGACGGGAGGTCTCTTCTGAGCTTATTCCTAGGCATCCTGTCAAGACAATCTTTGATTCTCTTCAATTGTACTGCCAGGCCACTTCCATTAAAACGCCGACATGCTTTGAGCTCCGCCCATAGCAGTTTTAGATTTCCTTCGAGGTCCGATAAAGGAACAGCCGTGTCAAAAAAGTGAGGTCGTACGTGTTGATCGTCTGTCAAGTGCTTAGGCCATGTGGGCTCGTCGGTAATCCTGCTCAATATCGCCAAACAATACTGGAAGAAACAGTCTATACGTTGACGTGTTTCACGCGGGAAGATTATGCGACAAAATGCTGCTAAATATCTAGCACGATGACATGTTACGTATAATCGGTCTTCAGACTGACTGACTCCTTGACCCACCAATTCACATATGGTTTTTAAATTCGCATCGTGAATCGATTCGCCATCGAAGCCCTCGTATATTGCTTCTCTGTGGATTGGTTCGAGCATGCATTTAGCAGCTTTCTCGAGATTGGTTGCCATTGTCCATTCCCAAGTGACAAAGTCTTGACGAGTGTCACCTTTGAGGCCCTGATCTTTCAAGCTACGAGAGATGGTGTGCAGATCTCCCATATACACTTTCAGATAGACGAAATCCATTCTCGCCTTGGTCAACTGATCGGCACTATACGTTGTAGTTACGCTCTTTTCTTTACCTACGAGTAACAACATGACCAGTTTGGCGGCCGCAGAACATTTGGATTTGAATTCTCCTTCGTTGTCTGCACATAAAGTTCCATTATCCAAAAGAGCTATAGCTTTTGCAATGTACACGTTGAAGGCCATTGAGGCACGAACATGATGAATACATTCGACTCTCGCACGCTTTCCACCAACCAGGGCTGGGACTTGTTTGTTAGAAGGAACACTGTATTCACCCGAGAAAACAGTACGGTTCATTATGCACCAGCTGGCTAGATCTTATTTAGTAATAGGAATGTAAATTGTGAAAGGAAAGCAAGTCAGTCGAAAATCGAGGAGAGATGTCAAGCCAGTTCTTCAGCCTGAGAGAGTCAAGCGTGACCCAACACAACACTCGCGGAAAATCCAGATCTTAAACTTGCTTTAAGTATGCGCATACTTCCATGTCATTCACGATCAAAGATAAAACTTACTTTGAAAGCATCTCAGAATCTTGATATTGACTATTGTCAATAGTAGCGTGCTATGTTTAATTCAATGAAATCACTATGACGCATAACTTTGGGTCGGTATAAACTGCTTAACGAACCCGGCTAACAGGCCTTCACCGACAAAGTGATAAAGAAAAGAATGCACGAGTAGCGTGACATCATTCTTGGGGAAATACAAGGCTGAAGTCTATTACAGTATGTACCACGGTACGAGATCGGGACAAACGTCAAAATGCAGGCACGGGCGGGTGCCCGGACCGTCGACATTACCTTCGTTACTGCTGACGTGTGCCAACATTGGATCAAGCGCTAGTACTGCACATCTATGTTTCAGCTATAAAAATAATAAAAGTATGTTGGTGTTGTCAAAGCATAGTTGTGTAGATCATGAAATACCTTGGCATTTAAAATCAAATTCACAACTTATTATATTGTACATCAAATGCTATCGAATGCCGAAACCATATGCAATGCTAAATTATATGTATCATGCTCATAATTCAATTTACTCCTTCATCGAGTCACTCGCGTCATTACTATGGTCTGGTCCAGAAGGTCTAGTACTACTAAACGCATCCATTCCGGCACCACCTACTGGTCTCAATGGTCTTGTCCCGGTAGGCGTACCTGCACTTTTTGGTGGCTGATCATCACTTCCAGAAATGTTGACCGGGTTGACAAATCCTGCACTTCTCGGGCTAGAAACTCCGGCTGTACTAGGTCTAGCCGAAGTCGTACCACCCGGGGCGAATCTAGAGTTTAGTGCATTAGCTGCACTTCGAACACTGGTCGGACTTGCTGTATTGTTCCCATCGACGGCACGACCAGGAAAGTTGGGCGTTCGAGGACTGTTGAAACTACCTTGACCGGGTGACGATGGTCGGACTGTTTCGTTGGAAGATGAAATAGAATTTGCTATGCGTGAATTGTATAGTCCTCCAGGACTTCGTAAAGTAGATGTATTGCTGTCAGATACTGTCGATGTTACAGACCGAGGACTACCAGACCGTGAGGTTTGATCGTTGCGCAGGCTTGTAACGCTACGAGAAGATGTAGCACTAACATCGCCAACTCGTTCGACGATAGGGGAATTTATGACTTTGTTTAGTGGTGAAGAACTTGCTCCAGTTGGTCTTGCACTAAATGGACCATTGGTATTTCGTGGACTGTTTACAAAATCAACTCCGCTTCTAGGACTATTAATGTTGTTGGTACTGATGGCATCTGGGCCGATAGCAGGACTATTCAATACGTTGCTATTGTCAAGCACCGGACGGGTACTAGCCAAGGCAGGTGATGATGGTCCCCTTGCTCCTTCAATAGGAGTATTTGGACTTCTGACATCCTGCATGTCAGATCTAATGCCAGCACTTCTGGGGCTAGCTGCATTCATGGTGTTTGTAATATTGAATGGCGAATTAATGCTTCTAGCAGTGACAGCACTAGCACTAGCATTACGTTGGTCGACAGGCGAATCAAATCCCCTAGCAGATCTTGCACCGACAGCACTGGCTACACTTCTTCCACTTCCCGCACTTCCGGCACTTACATCGCCACTTCTACTACTTGCCAAACTTCTACTGCTAGTACTGACAGGGCTACTGACAGCATTCGTATCGATAGCAGTCGCTGGACCTCGAACAGATCTTGTCGTTGCCGATATTGGTGCAGCCGCTCGAGGTGTGGACTGTCCAGAACCTTGATTAGATCCGGTCATCGACTGTGCGATCGATGACTTGCGAGATGAGTTATCGGTGTTTGAATGTGTGTCTTCCCAATCTCTATCTCCTTCTTTTTCATGGTCTATGGGCTCAGCTTCATCGTGATCACCGGTATCAGTATGCTCAGGATCTCCGCTACTGTTACTAACATTTGATTTCGTAGGCCGAAGGCTCAAGTCAGCATTTCCAGCATCGGGCCGTCCAGCAGTGAGGGGTGTAGCAGTGGAAGGACTACGTAAAGTAGCTGTTGCAGTATGAGCACTATGTGGCGTTGCTGAGGTGGGTGTCGAGGTGCCAGAGGTATGCTGGGATTCACTACCCGTAGCTCTTGATCTATTTGTTGTAAACGAGTGTTGAGACACGCCTGACTGAGGTGTTCCAGTAGTTGAGCCAGTCAGATGGGAGTCCTGAGAGACGGCCGATCTAGGAGAATGATCATCACCATGGTGAGTTGTTCCTGTGACAGGCGATCCACCTGAAACAGAAGTATGGCCAGATATGTCAGAATGTCTAGAGACAGCAGATTGTGGTGAATTAGGATTAGTATCATGTGTCACATTGGTTAGATGGGACCGTTGGGATTGAGGTGTACCTGGAACGCTAACGTCGAGATGAGATTGTGTAGTTGCTGCACTACCGGCAGGCGAATGGATAGTATGTCCACTGCCTTGTGTTGTGGCACTTCGAGGTGAGTCTAGACCTTGATGAGATTGAGTAACTGTGGCATTACTAGAGTGAGGTGAATGTTGCGAAGAAACAACACTTCGAGGGGATGATGCTCTAGTAGAGCTCGGAGATCCTGTGCCTGCACTTGTTTGAGATCCACCTCGGTGATCGGACAGAGCTGTCTCGGGAGAAAGTAAACCTCGAGAGTCTTGACTTACTCCAGTACGAGGTGATCGCATATCTCGGCGATGATCCGTCGCAACGCCTGTGAGTGGTGTTCGAGATTGCATACTACTTGTGGTACTACCAGTTGCACCAGGCGAATGACTATCATATGAAGCCATGTGAGATGTCACGATCGAAGGTGGGGCACTGCTTCCAGCAGATCGTGGACCATGCGTACTAGAAGGAGATAGCAATCCTTTCGATCGTGCTGCATGAGTATCTCCTCCCATAGAAGCAGCCTGAGAAGAAATACGAGACAAGCGACTACCTGTTGCCTCAGAACTGACTGCACTTTGTGGTTGACTATCAGCAGGTGACGACGTTTCAGATCCTAACATAGATTGTCCAGATTGAGGTGGTCTGGCACGTGAGTTCAATCGGGACACTGATCGAGAACCATATGCCGAAGGTATTGCTGAAGTAGGCGTGATTGTTGCGGCTTCAGATTCCCCTGTTGGTGAATCCATCTCACTTTCTGTAGGTGACGTGATAGATTTATCTTCCGCATTTGATCTCGTTGGTGACAATACACCGTAGCCTGCTGCTGCCTCATCATTGATGCTACGACCACCTGCTCCAAGACCAGCCCCAGCATTACCTTGCACACCAAGCCCTACAAAGTCTATAAGATCGAAGCCAACCTTTTCCAGCACTTTAGCCTGGTCTTTGGCAATATCAATACATTGCGTAAAGACGTGATCTGCCGGATTAACACCGTTCAACTCTCGCGAAAGCCGAACATTGAAATCATCAACTCGTTGTTTGATCCATTTCGTTATTGCACTTGCAAAAGCATTACCACTAAAGCATCCCGTGAAAGATACGTATGTATGAAGAGCCATAGTAAAGACTACATATGATAGATCTTGTATATGTCGTGGAATTGAGCCGGTGAATCGAAGTTGTCTATAAATCCCATGCATTAGATTCAAAATTGTCTCCTCATAGTAGTGAATTATTGATACTTACTCAACACGGTGATCAACAGCAGAAGTTCGCGAATCAAGGTAGTCTTTAACAGCAATATCCGTTGCACCGAGCTGTTTCAACCATTCTGTACACTCCCTTACTTTGGTCATGTCCGCATGATTTGTTCTTAATCTTTTAGACAAAACCATACTCAGTCGATCTGCGCGTTCATCGATCTTTTGCATCAGTACTTCTTGAACAGCCATGTTTCCACGATTATTTGCAGCAAGTTTCTTCAACTGTAATGTCTTTTCCACTGCGTCGTCATAACGTTGCAGGGCTATATCAATATCTAGACCGTCCGTTTGACTTTCGACCCATCTCATAGACTGTGCTTTCCCATCCTGATCAGTCAATGTCATATTACGCCAGGATGATCGATCAACTCTAGCGTCCATCGAAGTACCATACCCAATAGACGATCTTGTACTTGATCGTCTGCTAGGATCGTCAATACCATCATCAAGTCCTCTGTCTTTATCACCTCGTTCGCTCGCCGTCTGTTGTCGTAGATCTTCTTGTGCTTTCCTAAAACATGTCACGCAATTAGCTTTGTCGGCTGCAGACTCGGCTGATTGACCAGTAGCAAACGTCCAATACTCATTACCAACTCTAATGTTAATAGCGTTTGTAACTGGATATCGTCCATCTTGTTTCTTGGTGCTGTTTACATCTAATGGTACTTCAGTCATCTGTACTTCAAGCAATGGAAAGCATCTTTCAGCAGAGAGAGTGGCTTGGTTGAACTGTGTGTTAAAACTTGACACCCGACGCTCAGAGTTAATGTTAGGGCTAGAATTCGGTAAAGTTTCATTGCGCTTTTTCTCAATCGCAATAAGAAAATGGTCGTTAAGCAGGACCAAGTGGGCGCGCCTTCGAGGCTTCCATGTTGCCGCATTCAATTCATTCCACCTGTTGGATTCATAAATGACATGTCGACCAGGCACTGCTGGCAGATATTTTTGTGCTCCATCCACGCGTTTCCATAATGTCTGTAACTGTGTCGACCAAATTGCTTCCAGGTTAGCGACCGATGATCGATTTGATCTTTTCCGGTCGACTGAAAGGCTTTGCGAATCGGTCGGAGGGTTTAGTTGTACTGCTTGTGATAGCGCGGAGGATATCTGTGCCATACATGATCGTAAAGACGCCATTTCTGTCTTTAACGCGTCAGCCTCTTTCGAGACCCGGATGAATTGTGTTCGGTTCTGATATACTTGTAGTTGTACTTGACTCTGGAAACCAGCCAACAACTTTTGCAATTTGAATTGATGTAAATCTATGCCACGTTTATCAGCATCTGCCAAATGCTCTTTGATATAATCTTCGGGATTGAGATTCGGATCTTCAAAGACAGTCGGATCTATCGGCTGAGATGCGGCTAGATTGCGATCGGAGACCGTACCCGTAGCAGGGGTCTCGTCCTGAGCATCAGCTGTCGTTGCGCCGGTAGAAGGTGTGAGTGCTTCTTTTGCAGTACCGGGTCCAGCGCTATCTGATGGTGCTTGGCCTCTACTTTTTGATCTAGAACCCGCTACAGGAGCGGTCACTGTGATTTTGACGTTCGAATGACCTTTTACTTGTTGCGGCGCGCCTCCTGCTGATCTTTGGACATAACTGTCAGCACTTGACACATTTGAGCCCGCATAACTAGCCGCATCAGACATATCTCTTGATCCTCCTTTTCCAGGTCTCATATGGGGTGGTAGGGCAGGCATTGGAGGCGCGACCCCCACATCAGGCATGCCATTGAGCCTAGTAGAATATCGCTTCTTGACCATACTTGCAGTAGTGCTTGCGACAGAAGCTTGACGTCCACGAGGTTGTGGTTGGCTCGGCTGTGCCATCGGGGAGACATCTGAGTTGTAATCGCTTTTAGGTGCTCGGCTTTGTGCTCCATTATCACCACCATCATCAAAAGCCGCAGGTGTTGCAGTCGATGCTGTTGGCGGCTCCGATATTGGCTGTGGAGCGCTAATCTTGGGCATTTGTTTGCCTTTTTTCTTATTGCGAAGAGACATGATGCCTCCTTTCTTCTCGTCCGACATGTTGGCGATCGAAAGGATGGCGCTAATGCGCCGCTGAAGGAAATCAGCTAGCAGCTACTATCAGAGGGTGGACAAACCAGTCCTACGATGGAAGGGATGTTGATGTTAGTGTTTTCCACGTGACGTCAGATGGGTGAAATCTGGGGCAAGCTTTTCTAGAAAAATTATGGTCGATATAAATTTCTTTATCAGTACAACATTACTGGGCGTATCATTGAAGACCTCTTCTTGAAAGCCATCATTCCTGCTTGCGGAGAACCGATTCTCATTACACACTCAACAATCAGATAGGAGGCTGATAAATCATGGCCTCCACCATCCCCTCACAATCCATATCAGCTTCGACGATAGTAATCGCAACGATTGGCACACTCACAGCTCTCACACTTGGTTATGCAGCCTATTTTGATCACAGACGACGATATGACCCGGCTTTTCGACGATCTCTTCGACGTGCGCAACACCAAGTGACAAAAGTGGATCGAGAGTCCGTAGTGAACGCGGAGAAACTGCAGAAACAACGAGTCAAACAGACTATCGAAGATGCGATAGCGGAGGGATTTCCAACAGATGCAGACGAGAAAGAAGCGTTGTTTATGGAGGAGGTTGGCGCTGGAGAAAGAATGTCAAGTTTAGGAGCTGATCCGATGGAATCGGCGTTGCACTTTTACAGGGCCATGAAGGTGTATCCACAACCTATAGAACTTTTGGGTATCTACGAGAAAACTGTTCCAAAGGTGAGTCTGAACTTTAATCATGAGTCGAGGAAGTCATGAACAACTAACGAACACTTCTACAGCCTGTCCTTGATGTTCTGGCTGAAATGCTTATGGAGGATCCGAGTTTCGCTTCGCCAGGTCAACAATCAGCACCTTCTCTTCGATTCGCAGTAGAATAAACCATGTATTACTCTTATATGGTGTTTGTTGACAGAGGTTTTATACTGATTCTATTTGTACATTATTCTTCAAGAATCTCAAGTATCTATACTGTAACTAAAAGTACATTTCTCCGCTTGACTCGCTTCCGTATTATCATGATACAAGATCTCCTACGTCTTCTGGCCACTGTCCATAAACCATGACGTGATCGCCCCACCTTCCTGAATGCGGTGCTAAGAACCTCACTCTCTTCTTTGCCTCATCGACTTCAGCAACATATACAAACCCCATGACAGCCGAATCTCTGATTTCATCCTGTCCTGCACCCTTTCTGGCGAATCTTATCGACAAGACAGCATGGAGCAACGCCTGACTAGGTTCGATCTTTTCAAAGAGCTTTCCTACTCCACCATCTCCTCCCTTTGCCGTCCTCTGTTCAGCATTACCATCTTCATCCTCGTCTCGCCCAGGTAAGAAATCCACACTTAGATTCCCACTCGCGCTAGGATCTATAGCACAGTAAATATTCAGCTCGTGAAAATTGACCGTCAAACTATGTGGGTTCAGCGAAGGTAGACCAATCTTAGGGTCTCCGAAGAAGTAACTCCTCAATTGCCCTGCCCGGACAGCCTTGAAGAAGTTTTCGTCACGAGTCACTGCTCCGGGAGAAGTAGGTATTCGTAACACAGTGATAGGTTGATCAGAGCTACGATTTGCAGGATTGGAATGTCGACGAGATACATCATTGTACAATCGTTCCGATCCCATCGTGAGGACCACTGTTATGCTAAATTCGGAGATTAGATGTGATATCACATCGTAGGAGTCTTGTGGACGATTCAACGACGCCGGAGTGTCTATTATGAAACCTGCAGACTTTGCTGATGGTGATTCTTCTAGTTTAGAAGTCGCAGCGAGAGCTATTCTGGTTGTCAAGGATTTATAGAGAGTAGGGTTGTCTATAGGAGAATGGAATGGAAAGTGATATATCAATCCCGATCGTGGTGGAATCACAGTTGGTCCTGAAATTGAGCTTTGTCCCCATCCTGCTGCCTCGACGTCCATTTGTGAAGGATAAGTCACGACTGTCAAAGTTGATGGAACTGATAGAACGCTTTCTTTGGGATCGAGATTGATGTATGTCGGAATCGTGCCGACTTTCACAGCCCAAGCAATCAAGCATTTGGCTAAACTCGTCTTTCCACATGACTCTGATCCTACAAGTAGTACTCTAGGTCCTCCGTTGACGGAAGCATCTTGTCGTAGCGTATCAAGCATAGTATGTAAATTCAGCCATTCGACCATAGCGTTTGTTTCATGTCCGACATATTCACTTTCAGCTTCCCCTTGTAATTCCAAAGAGCAGCCTTCCCACGTAAAAATGCTTAGTTTAGTACCGCTAAACGAGTAAGTAGTATTAAGTGCTAGCTCGGTTCCAAATATCTCTGCAGAACCTTTTGTCAAACGGACTTTATATATACGATTAGATGCTATCTCGAACCGCAGTTCGCTTTGCGCCCGGAGTTCTTCATTGCGAACTGGAGCTACAGTTGGTATGATGGTGCTTGACGTTCTAGAGACTGTGGTTGTGGCAGTCAGTCCTGGTAACGCCAATCCAGGCACAGCCATGCTCTTGGTGGTTAATTATCGAAAGTACGACAGGAAGAAAAAGGGTCGTAAATACATTGCAGTAATATAAGTCACTAATCATGGAGGGGTTCATTTTGATCATCAATACTAGTAAATTTAAATATGTAATCAAAATGTCATAAACTGTACAAGGAGGTATTGCTATTCTTTACAGGTTTCATACGGAGTTTATATCAACTGCGAGCTTCTTTAATGATACGGTCATCTTTTTTCGACTTCCCGTAGGAGATCTTTAAATATGTTAATGACAGACAGTAGCCCTTCGAGCATATTGTCATCAGGGCCTTCCCCTGGCAACCATCTAGCGTGCGCGAAATCAATCAATCGCACTTCAAAGGCTTTTGCCATATCTTCCTCGTCATCTTCGCTGCTTGCACTATCATCGTCGACATCATCTTCATCTCCTTTGGTATCGATCTGGGTATTAGTACGAAGCGTTTCTATGGCAACCTTTCTAGCATCTGGATCACCCTCGTACACTAAAAGTATACTACTCGAATAGATCCGTGTTTCATGCTGCCTGACAGTTTTCTCTATGTGATCAATAGCTGCGATAATCGATGGACAAAGCACTACAAAGTCCTCGAACCCAAATTGACCTGCTTGGATATCGAAATACTCCCGGAACGCATCACAAGTCGTCACATCCGTCAGTGTTCGTAATTCGGCCTTTGAACGAGCCGAGTAATCTGCTTCACTGTATATTTTCATGCCACTGATCTTGAACGCCAATGATTTACATGTAGTACTCTCTGAAACCAAATCACGTCTTTGGCGCACTTCTGCCGAAGCATCAAAATCCCAGAGGCGTCTTCCTAGTTTAATATCGATAATGTTAGGCTTGGTGAAACCGTAGAGTAGATTAGCTAGAACGATGGCAACATCACTATTTATTGGCTTGTTCAAGTGAGATTCTTCGATCGACGATAAAGCCGACTCATACTGCTGTCCAGCCTCGTTTGATTCTTTAGTTGTTAGTGTTTTTGGAGTAAGCCCCGAGCGATGAGTGTCATCTAGCCGAAGCGTTCCGTAGAATTTGGGCATGATCGCTGCGAACTCCTCGTGATGAGTACTCGTGTATTGATAGAATTCGAGTTCGCGAGGCCGGCATGGCTTGACGATAAGCTCACCAGACTCATCCATCATCATCCCGCGACTGACGTGCAGTGTAAGTGCGAGTTGCTTGTAAATATGACATCTCAATTGGTAATACTGACTGTCCGGCGACGATATTGTCAGAAATCCTCAATCTACTTTCACGACTCTTCAGGCGATTCATGATCGCCACCACTTATGGTAATGACGGCAGCACCACCATTTCGATGACCGGTATCATGCCGACGGAGTAGATATAAGACAATTCGTGAAGTTACACAATATTCTCGCATTTGCGGCCGAAATACTAATTAAGGATCGTTCCACTTTTTGTTCGCCATAACAAATTGTAGCCTTGCAATAATACTTTTCATGATGAAAACAATGGTGATGTAACGACGCACTACGAGAAAAGTTTGTCACTTAAAACTTATCCACATATGAAGTGGACTTTTTACAATGATCTATATAATTTGTACAATGATATATTACAGGTTGAGATGGGTTTTCAGCAATTAATACAATATTGGTCTGTAGTGGTGGTGATGGTGGTCAAAAGAATGCGAATGGAACTGTATCATCTCGTGTCAAAGGCGTGGATGCATCTAAACTTGGAGAAGCAGCTTGCCGGTTGTTCTACGACTCTCAAGATCTTCATGAGCCTGCCTGACGTTTTTCAACGAATACACTTCGTGTATCTTTATGTCTATTTTATCTTCACCGTCCAAGAGCGTCCACAGTTCATTCACATAACCGTCCAACTCGTCTCTTGTGTGTATATAATTAAAGAGTGTCGGTCGTATAAGTTTGATGTTATTTGCTGAAAGTCGAGAGATTGCCAAAGGTTCTACTGCACCACTTGCATTTCCAAAACTTACCATGGTGCCCTTTCTGGCAATTACGGAAAGACTGATATCAAATGTACTCTGACCTACTCCATCAAAAACGGCAGCAACGCCTTTTCCATCTGTCTGTTCATTGACAGTATTTTTTATCTCTTCTTCGTCATATCCTATAGCAATTTTTGCACCCGCTTTCAATGCCAAGTCTCGTTTCTCAGTAGTACTAGCAGTAGCAATGACAAGCGCACCGGCCCGCTTTAACATTTGACAAAGCAGAAGTCCAGTGCCTCCCGCTGCTGCATGGACAAGAATCCATTCTCCTTTTTGTACATGATATGCTTCTCGTATAAAAGTCAATGCTGTGAGACCTTGTGTGAAGATAGAAGCGGCTATCTTTTCTGGTACTGAAGACGGTATGAGAACAACCTTATCTAACGGTACAGCCGTGTACTCGGTATAAGTAGATGAGTAAATGTAGACTACTCTGTCCCCAATCTTGAATGACGAAGATCCGGATGAATCCGACGATAGTGCTACGATTGTGCCTTCAGCCTCACAACCTAAAATATGTGGGAATGAAGCAGCTTTGTACAATCCCGACCGAAAATAAGTATCGATAAAATTCACTCCAATGTAGGTGTTTCGTACCAAGACTTGATTGGTCTTGAGTTCAGGTACAGGCAGATCAGTCTTATATTCTAATACTTCCGACCCACCAGTTTTGTGTATAATGACCCCTTTCATTGTTGTGGGTATGGGTGGCCTACCCATTTCAGCTAGTATTTGGTATTGACAATATTGCTGATGTTAACTGAGAGATCAATATCTCGCTACGGAGGATAATGAATTGATACGGAGCTTGAGATGTGCTTCTCATCTGCCCCATTATTTACCCCGCAATATTTTGGTTCACTTCAGAAAAAAATTATTCTTGTCACTCAAGACCGTAATCAAAGCGGACGGAGGCTCGTGCAAATAAATTCAAGAAGTATTCTCGCGATCATGGCTGGACGCAAGGGCGGCGATAACAGATTTGCAGCTCTATCTCAAGATCCGCGATACAGGTTACCGAGCAAAAAACATACCAAAGCTACTGTAGACAAGCGGTTCTCTCACCATTTGAGAAACGATGATGCAGATTTCAATAGGAAGAGCAAGGTCGATAAATACGGTCGAAGAATATCGAAAAGTGACCAAGATGTATCTAAAGAAGAAGGCAACCAGTCTGACTCTGATGAGGAAGATGAAGTGGGTGATGCCTTGGACGAAAGTCTCAATGACAGACTTCAGAAAGGTCGCCAAAGAAGAGAAATAGCCTCTGCCAGCAGCTCGGATGATAGTGAAGAGGAAGGAGATGTTAGTACGAAAGTTTCAGTGACACGTACAGGGTCTCGGCCGAGCGCACCGCGAGACGCAGCAAGAACAGGATTTTCATCATCATCGAGTGAGGAAGAATCATCCTCTGACGAGGAAGATGAAGAGGAGGGAGATGCGGATGAAGACGATGCTGATACGCAAGCGGAAGTGCCATTAGGCGAGGTGTCATCGCGAATCGCTGTTGTAAATCTAGATTGGGACAATATACGAGCACAAGACATTATGGCTGTTGCAAAGTCTTTTGTAGATGCTGATGGAAGGATAGAAAGCGTCGCGATATACCCGTCTGAGTATGGAAAAGAGAAACTCGAAAGGGAAGAGCTTGAAGGTCCACCAAAAGAAATATTTCATGTACCCGCGCTCAAGCAACAAACTGCTTCAGATGTTGATTCGCAGGAGTCAGCTGCAGAAGACGATGAAGAGGATGAAGTCGCCATTAAGTCACGAATACAATCACAAAATACATCACAGGGAGAAGAGTTTAATCCTGCGCAACTTCGAAAATATCAACTCGACCGTCTAAAATATTTTTATGCCGTCGTAACTTGCACATCTTCAGATACTGCTCAATCGATTTATACAAATCTTGATGGTCGTGAATATCTTTCTTCCGCAAATTTCTTTGACCTTCGATTCATACCCGAAGAAGTGTCTTTTGAAGCTGACAAGCCGCGAGAGACTTGTAAAGCACTACCGCAAGGCTATAAACCTAACGAATTTGTGACAGAAGCACTAACACACAGTAAGGTGAAGTTGACTTGGGATGCTGAAGATACCGCTCGAAAGGAAGTTCAGAAACGCGCATTCAGTCGAGCAGAACTTGAAGAGGAAGATCTCAAAGCATACATAGGAGGAGATTCGACATCTGAAAGTGAAGCAGAACCAATAACTACAAACAAAGATGACAAGACTCAAGCAGACAAAACCAACGTCAAGGTTGATAAAAAGGCAGCGGAACGTCAACGTATGCGGTCACTTCTCGGGCTTTCAACAGAGAAGGAATCCAAATCTAAGAAGACTGACGGACCAGTCGGCGATATGCAAATCACGTTTACTAGCGGTCTCAGCTCTATACCTGATGGTGGTCGTGGTCGTGATGGTGTGTTTGAAAATAGTCCACCACGAGACGAAACTACACGTGAACGATACGTGCGCAAAGAACGCGAAAGAAAGGCAAAAAGAAAAGAAAAAGCCAAAGCTAAGCGTGACGGGGATGCAGGCGAAGATGATGGACCTGTATCTATTAATGAAATCGTAGACGAAGCTGCAGATACACAGCCTGGCAAAGACGATCCGTTCGACGATCCCTTTTTCAAGGATGAAGATCCCGACAAGAAAATAAGCAAGACTCAAAAAGAAAAGATTCAAAAGAAGGATAGAATAGCTAGAAGAGAAGCCAAACAAGCCGAACTCGCCAGATCCGAAGCTGAGAGGAAGAAATTAGAAGCGCTTATGCATGATGAATCGAGACGAGACGGAAAAGGTGACGAAATGAAGCACTTTGATATGAAAGAGATTGTAAAGACTGCCAAATTGCAGGAAAAGCAGAATAAAAAGAACAAGAACAAGAACAAAAGAGCAGAAGAGGACAAAATAAATACAGATGGGGGTGATGTAGTAGAAACCTCTGATCCTAGATTTTCAAAATTATTCGAAAGTCATGAATTCGCCATCGACCCTTCAAATCCTCGATATATGAAGACGGAAGGGATGCAGAAGTTGCTTGAAGAAGGTAGGAAGAGGAGACGAGATGGTGAGGGCCATATCGAGAACGAACGGAAAAAGGCCAAGAAGACAGCTGATGTGGAAGATCGGAATATGACTGATACTCAGAAACTTTTAGCCAAAGTAAAAGCAAGAGCGAAAACTAATAAATGAATCAAAAGTCTTGGGAAATACCTACTCATCATATAACTTTCAGCGTATATAAGGAGTGTGATAGATGTATATACATTGTTCTATTCTCATACTTCGTCAAATTGGGAAAAGTCGTGATCGTCATTCATACAAGAAGAAACAAAAAGATCATAGGAAATATCTGGGATCATTGGTTAGCTTCGTAGGGCAAACTGTGATGGAAGCAAGAAAGAACATACTCAGCAGCAGGTCTCTTTGCAGGCATACCCCTACTATCCTGTGGAGCAGCCTCAAAGACTCTATATCTCCTACCGGGAGTCGGAAGGAACGGTAAAGACGCATAATCCGTATCACCTTCGTACTCTTTGGTCCCCCAACTACCCTTCCCTGCTCCTAACGGTTTGTCTAACGAACGATCTCTAGTCGTTGTGTTGAACCCGAAATTTCCAGTATCTTCACTCAATTCTAGTATTGCCGCTACGTTACCGCATCTGTAACAATAATTCGGTGCACTCCATACCGTGACAATTCCAGCATTGAACATCTCTTTGTACCCCTCCATGACCAATTGATGTGCTCGTGCGATTAAGCCTAGATTGTTTCGATAGTTGAAGAACGACACAATATCCGGTCCGAATAGATATCCAGCCCCACGCGGCGAATGACTCCAAGATCGTAACTCATCTGGATCGGACCAAAGCAGATCACACATTGCTCCTTCATGTGGAACTTCTTGTTTTCGGTCGATTAGTTTGATCTGGTCAATCGTGGCTATTGCAGGACTCAACCCGCCATGAACGCAGAAGACCGCACCAGATGAAGTTCCGCTGCTACCACCACTTGCGGATGTAGCGCCTGTTCCTGGTGCCCCAATGTCAGTCGCTAATTCTACATCTGTCTGCGAGGCTGATTCTCCATATCCGACCACTTCCGACAATCCTCGCTCTTCTCTGAACCTGACTCTATTCTGTGAATCAAGCACTTCTAATTCTGTCTTGTCAAGCGATATATCATTTGCCCCATTCACCATATTTTCAGCCGGCGTCGGAGATGCAGGCCGTCCATTGCCCAATTCGCTCGATGCGCCAGTGACCAACGCTCCAAGCGCTAGATAATCAAACACTTCGCAACAGTATCGCCAGACATTAGCCGAACCGTATTTTCGTAAACATTCATCGTAAAAGCCATAAACTGTCGTTATTTGTCGTGATTCGTGATTTCCGCGTATAAGTGTGATGCGGTCGGGATATCGTACTTTAAGGCAGAGGAGGAGAAGAAAGGACTCGAGACTGTAGAAACCTCGATCGACAAAGTCGCCCATGAAAAGGTAATTTGTTCCAGGTACATCGCCACCGACCCGGAAAAGTTCCATCAAATCATGGAATTGCCCATGAATGTCACCACATATCTAATTATAAAATCAATTCTGTTGTCTAGGATTGTTTGGGGAGAGAACCTACAGTAACAGGTGCATTGACAGAAACCACATTGCCCTCTTCGATCAGCAGTTCGCGAGCTTTGTAGCAAACTTCTCGTACTTGATTTTCGGGTATCGGTCGACATGCGCGCAATTGCGCAATTGACCTTTGATGAATTAGTTTCTCAACACAGTAAGGTGTTTTGGAAATGACATACTTGTCGATATCACTCATAAGCTTGTGTTACACCGCCAGCACATACTGTTTTTATTGATGAATTATTCGAAGATTTGAAGAATGTAGTTTGCACGTTTGTGAAACAAACTCTAAATTTATTTAGACTTTACAATGCTTGTAAGATCATACTATCATACTAAGCGTGGTATGACTAAAAGCATTCAAGGTCAGGTGCATTAGATCGAACTCATGGAACGAAAACTAGACCGTTGGCTTGAATTGACCTTCAATCACTGCGATATTATAGTGGCTGTATCAAGGAGAACCCCTACTGAAGGGTAATCTGATAGACTTCAGATAGACTTCGTCGGCACGTGATTAGAAAACCTTAATAATTATTTTTTTATGGTAGACTACAGTACATGAAATTTCGTTGACGCCTTTCGAGAAGGTACTGAAGCGATGAAGAGGCCATATAACGATGGAGAGGCTCGCAGTAGGCCTCGCAAGGCCCCAAGAACAGATAAAGACACCACAAGTCCAAATCTCCTCGAGATAAAGAATACGCAGCAATTACTTGGTATAACTCGTTTTCAGCAGGACGATGTCGAAGCCTTGACCCACGGTTAGTATTAATAACAGCAGCATGAATCGAGACTGTATTGATGACCCTGTAGGTCAGCAAACTCTGAAAAGCTTCCTTGACTCTATCAGTCAGGATGATCAATCAGACGTGTCAAGTGGACTTTCCAAAACCGGTGGTCATGAGATACTCGAAGAGGTCGTTGGCAAAATCACCCCTGACTTGATGCAAACATGGTCATTTGCTTCACAAACTGACAACGATCGTTTGACTACTTTGATCTGCTCCAACTTTGCATTACTAATAAGAGTGTTGTCCTCGCGATTGGAAGGAAAGGATCATGCAGTCGAACTTGCAAAAGTACTCCTTCAGCGTGATCAACTAAAACTTTTAGCAAAAGGCTTGTCTGCCGAATCGCACAAAGAGCATCTGATTTCACCATGCCTACGTGTTTTGACCGAAATCGTCAGCGTTGATGGTGGTATTCTCGCATCGCAAGTCTTGGATCATTCAGAGTTTACTCTCAACACTCGCTCTCTTGATCGCAATCTTCGCCTACATCGAAAGACCGACGAGGAGGATCGAAGACGTTCTTCTGTACGATCAAATACCGTTCGTTACCTCTTAGCGCACCTTCGAGCTCTTAATATAGATGGTCTACTAAAGCTTATCAGCATTCGATCTGTGTTTCGTAATTTCCTTGATCACATTAGTCAAGATCCGCCCGAGTTAATTATATCAACATTGAACGTGATTGAGAACAACGTCTTGCGAAAACAGAGCATACCGCGCAAGTACAAGAGCTCACTTTTATCAGATCATACACTCGCATCCGTTATAGATGCTATTAGGTTGTATACTGGCGATGAAAACAATCTCAAACTAGTCAACACAGCTCGGACATTTCTAAATCACGTTTGTACAGAGGCTGATCTAGGCATTGTGCTCCCTTGCGGATGGTATCCTCCAAATAAGACAAACGCGGGTATTGATGATCCAGAATTCAATGCAACGAACAAGTATAACATCAAAGCTACACGAAATCCTATTCTGGCAAAGTTTATACATCATTTACGACCACATGTGATTCTGGAAGAACGAGCGTTGTTACTATTAATCTTCGGTACTGCTCAAGAGCTCGTCGCAGACTACATTCGACAAGCCCAAGCGAGACTTCAACTCGCTCCTAAATTAACTAATACATGGATCGGATATGCCTCCCTACTATATTCTATCATTGACCTGCCTATTCCACCCTTTTTTGGAGTCGGCGACACTTATCGAAACTCTCCTCCACCCATAGAAAACATTGTAGAAAACATACTTCCAAGTCCTCTGAGTCGGACTATTATGACAAAATGTTTGAACCAGGCTTCATCGCTAATCACATTCTTTGCCATGAGAATACTGGTCACAAGCTTGAGTAAGGTAAAGACCATAATAAATATGCTCAAAGATGCAGCTTCGACTTATGGTTCGTATAACAAAGCGCTTGAGGAGTTGAATCTACGGCTTGCATCCATGTTTCCGGCTCAAAAAGATGTCGTCAACGCTTTCCGAACGCTTCATCAAAGTGAAAATATGGCAAAAGAAACTACAAGTCATGTTTTGGTATTGTATCAGGAAATATTTCCAATGGCAATCCAAGATGATATATTTGATGCATCTTTACCACTCGCATCCACTTTATTGGCATTAAAAGAAAGCTCACTGACCAAGGAGGAGGCAATCCTCACTGAATTACATTTGAAACACTTGCTTGATCTTGCTAGTTCCAGTGGCATGAAATGGTGGCAAAGACAAGGAGAACTTGAATATTCGCCATTTAGTACCATCATACAACTATGCGCCGAGGGTTCGCTTTCGATCAGCACAAGGGCTAATTTACAACGATTGTTGGTCGACATAGGTTCTGAGGTTGGCATAGTCCAATCCACCACGGAGAAGTCGTCCATAGATGCTCTTCTCTCAAGTATGGAAGACGGAGCGGCCACATTTAATGTATTGACGTTCCTGGATGATTGTATAAATCGATTAGTTAAGAAGCCAGTCAAGTATATCGACGACCTTGATTCTTTACTAGAGGATTGCAAAAAGTCAACGGCTCCGATCAGTCTATTGACGATGGTTTTGTTAGAACAACTACCTTTTACCTCACGATTGAGCAAGGAAGGTCAAAGGGAAGTTTTAACATGGGCTTCAAGACTATTTGAGGCATTGTCTCAGATTGGTGAACACAAGTATATTATCCGAAAAGTCAAGAAACATCTATCTACGGCAGGATATGAGCTTCCGGATGTCGACATAAGGAATATCAATTCGATCGCAACTGAGGCCGAAGTCTCCTTGCAACCTGCCGGCAGTTCTGAAGCAAAGACCATCAAATCTACTGAAGAATTTGATTTCCTACCTATCCCAGAAGACACAACACAACATCCAGCATTGATCCGTTACAAAAGTCACGATCTTCCATCTCTAGTTCACTCACCATTTCTAGCCGAGTTGATCACTTACCTATCATCCCCCCACCCTGAAATACGTACCCAAGCATTAACCGCTCTGTCTGCACTCCTGCCACAAATAAAAGCCGCAACAAGCTTAGAAGCCAAAGATCAACTATGGCTACTTATTGGTGAGATTGTAGAGACTGCTTCTGGTGCTAATCTAGAATTGTATCCACTATCGGGTATAGGAAGTAGTTTTGCCTGCGCTGCGCTCAAAGTCGTACTTGATGCAAGTCATCACATGTTTGCACGTGTGAACAGGTATTTAATTAAAGATCCATACTGGGATGTACGGAAATTGGTAGATTGGTTTCTCAAACGAGCAATTCTGGACCCAGATAAGGATATGCATCATCATAACCATCAAGCGGGGATGGTCCAAGGTGATAAGGATGGTGGAGAGGGAAGGTATTGGGAGGAAATAGCATGGATTTTGAACTTTGTAGCACATGGTATCAATAGGATAGAGGTGATTATATTCTCATATACCAGTAATTGTTCAGAATAGTTACTAATTATTGAGATAGGACATCAAACTGATCCAAGGGAAAGGCTGTCTAGAGCATATCCTTGCCTTGACATCCTCTCCAAGCGTGACGGTCACGGTGGAGAAGTTGGTCCTACAATTATTGCATAGGGCCGTCGCAGTCGGAGGGGGAACGTTCTTGGTAACTAATTCTGGTATCTTGTCTTGGTTGGAGATGAGGAGGGAATTAACCAGGTTCAAAAGCGCAATTGAAAGTATAAAGCAGCTGTTGGACGAAAAGGTGGATCCCGAACGTCTCAATAATTGGAAAGGATTCACAGATATCAAGGAAATGGACTAGGATGAAACTTATTGGATTGGAAGCGCCTGAATGTATAAATGATACAGTAGTAGCATGGGCTATCCTTAGGACAATCTGTACAAATTTCTGACCTTTCCAACTGTAATTTTGACTAACAAAAAAGCAATCGCTCCACGTGACTTCCCCACCAAGTGAACTACAGTTATTAAATACACATCATTGACCATGCCTTGCCGAGTCACTCCGCTCACACTATAATATTCACTCACACATAAATGCATTAATCGAGCAATGACAGCAGGGATCTGATTGGCATAAATACAAATCATTCTCTTAGGTTGCATAAGTGCAAACCCTAGCGTGGCTCAAATCGCCATTCCGGCCTCTAATAATGGGCAATCGTCTACAATACAATACTGAACAACTCTTACACTTACGATCATCTCCGCTTGTACACAGACCGGATGCTCTACCGCAGATAGAGCAATGGATAGAGTGAGGAAATAGGGCATCCTTCAAGTCTCAAAAACTAATTGATATACACAGAGGAAATCAAGAAAATACACATCAACGCAAGCCTCGCAATTTAAATGCGAAAGGGGACGATGTTGCGCAATCCACATCTCCACTTCCGCAACGACCGGCACTAGTCCAGAGCAGATCTGCCCGTGGATCAGTCGGTGGTAAGTTACTGGGAATGGTTTTAATGTAGACAAGCTGACCGTCTTGATTAGACGATATAGTGCTCGGTCCGCCAAAGTCACTATTTATATCTGCACGAAATGTGCCAAAGCTAGTCGAAGGAGACGAGAAAAAGGAGTCGAGTAGAGCGGATAGTCTTGATAGAGATCGATCTCGAAACGGCGCAGAAGATGATCTTCCAAGACGAAATGCACCGGCACTAAAGGACAGAGAGAAGAATGGCTGGGCTACACCAAAGGCTGGACGAGCTCAAGAAACTAAGATCGGGACTATAGACAGAGAAAGAGTAGGGCTTGGACGTAATTCGAACCGAAATGATCGTAATGGAATAATTGAAGATGAGACTGAGAAGAGAGGACTGGCAGGTAGAACTAATATGCGAGGCGGGAGAGATGCAGACATGGGACGAATGGGTCGCTTTACAGGACGCGAAGGAGGAGGATGGCGGAATCGAGAAAGAGCACAGGTTACTGTTGAACCAGATCACGAGCAGGACCCAGAATGGCTAGATGAACCGCTGGAACCGGCTGAAAGACCTGTAGCAAAGACGGTGGATGACTTTGAAAAATGGAGGGCACGTATGAAAGGTCAACCGATAGCGATTGAGAATAAAGAGGCAGAGTCACGTCCCGAAGTGGTTCAGGAAATACAAAAACCAGTGACGAACTCGTTGTTATCAGATGCTACATTTGGAACATGGAATACACAAGAAAAAGCAGACACATCTTCAATAATGCCAGAAGTAAAGCCGAATACATCAGCCCCAAATAAAAAGGCGTCAAGATTTGCATCCATGTTTACTCCAAAAGAGGATGTACAAGTTTTTAAAACACAAGAGTCTACTGCAAACATTCCAACACCTCCTTTACCTCCGTCAGAAGATCAAGCAGGTTTCAGTAGGATGCTTATGAAACTGAGAGCCTCAAACACTGGACCTCAGTCTGATGGCGTCGCTACCGAGAACAGTTCAAACAATGGTTTGGCAGCTTTGTTTGGAGCTCCCAATACAAGTCCAAAATTGAACGAGCGAGATCAATTCTTCTCTCCGCCAGAAAACCCATCCAATAATCACTCTCGTGACATATCGCTAAATGGCCCGCCTCCTCCGCCTAATCGAATGCTATCAAGTATGAGTAATTCATCTCTTGATCAGAAACCTAATAAACCTTTGAGCTTGAGTAAAGATTCTGAATTCTTACTTAACCTCATACAGGCAAAATCAACAAGTGCAAATGCAACACCACAATCGAAAGATGTTGGCGCTGCAGAACTATTCCCGCCATTCATGCAGGCACCGGCCGGCCTGGTGTCTGCCGATCGTCCTCCAAAACGATTTCCGCCAGGTTTTGAAAATGTTCCACGACCAAGTGCATCTCTCGAAGATGGAAATGGCGATAATCATCATCAAAATCGTAGATCTGTTACACAACCTCCACCCGGTTTCTTTACAGACCCACACATGTCCCCTCCACCGAGATTTAATCCTCCCGTACCACGTATGGCACAAGATGGTAGACCTATCGGTTTACCAGACGACATGTTTGTTAGATTTCCACAAGATCATCAATTACCACAATCTGATCGAATCATGCCTGGTCCACCACCTGGATTCTATCCACCTCCAGGCTTTCCGAATCATCTTCCACCATCTTTGCCATTACAGTTTGCCAATCTTAACAATCAATTCCCGCCTGACATGCCTCGGGATCAACAACCACAACAACAACATCGACAAGGTCCACCAGGACTTCCTCCACTTCCTAGACCCCCAAATAATAATGATGTACCGTTTGGTATGTATCAATATAACAACAATAATAGTGAACGTTTTACCAATGGTCCTCCACCTGGATTTGGTCCCGGACCTCCATTTGGGAATATGAATGGACCCATGTCTATGAATATAAATGGACCTCCCATGCCACCAATGCCACCTGGACATATGTTGCAGCAGCAGATGAACAGGGGGATTAACAATAATTCCATGCCACCTTTTATGCAGCAGAATAATGGGTTTAATGGACCACAAGGCCAGAGAATGGTTTGATTTCGTCTTAAGAGTCATGAGATGATTGTTGTATTATAGTCGATAGGTTGTGATTAGAAATAGAAACCATAATGTCACTCATCACCAATTACAAGTTCTATCTATTCTCATACACGTATTGTGACTGTCGTATAGATATCTCGTAATAACCAAAAGGAAAAAATAATTGATAATATAACTACATCCCCCATTAACATACACATTTTCATGTTCACGTTTCAGGGTCTTCACGTCCTAAAAGTCTCACTCGATAAATACACGTCCTCACACCGCCCCAATTCTCCAAAACCCTCACTACTATCTGCCTCACACTCAGGTTTCTGTCTTGAAGTTCGAAACTCTGGACTTCCATCCCCCTCGCCGCTTCGTGGATATCATACCCTCCTTTGCCAAGACAGATCCAGACTTTTCCCACGCCAGACTCAGGGGGAGGCGTCACACATGTGTTTTCCTCGTCTGCGTCTTCAGGATGTGGTTGTTGTAAGTAAACGTCTCTGCTCGACGACGATAGAAGACCCCACACCTCGACCGTGCGTGGCGACGAGGCAATGTCGTACGTGTGCTGTGGACTGACGTTTTCGATCACGAATGTGCTTGCATAGACGTCTCGTTCGAGGAGGATGCCGAGCTGTGCTCTTCCCGGCTCGTCGCTCGCGGCCGCGCACCAGCATTGGCCCGCTTCGGACCAGGGCATGAGCGCCGTGATGGGAGGATTGGGAGAGGGGGGTTTACGTTCGGCGTGTGGGGGGAAAAAAGGAAGGTAGGAGAAGAGAGTGTGTTTGGATAAAAATTCGGGGACGTAGGTGGGTGAAGTCAGATGAACGTCGATGATGGCAAAGAGGCTGTAGGAGAGATAGTTTCGTTCTTGTCGGAGGAGATACGTTCGAGCGATGTTGAGCAGAGTGATGTCTTCGGAGTATTGTACGTTATCACCAGACGGTCGACGGGAGAGAAGGTCGGATGCTACAGACGAGGCGATTGCTCTTGCAGAATGTTCCGCTCGCGTCTTGATGCTGTTGAGTTCTGGTCGAAGTTGAGCGAGGATGGAGTTTGTTTGTTCTTCAACGGCAGAGAGAAACATTGATTTGGTGATGATGATGCCGGATGATTGAAGTTGATCAATGTGAGATTTGGCTGCGTTGGAAGCAGACGTCGATATCATTTTATCGATTTTGGCCCTGTTGGAGGCAATAAATGCGTCCCAAGCTGGTGTCGCTGCAGATGGATGTCCTATGTTAAATTCCGGATCTGCTTTGAGTCGATCTTGTATCGCATGCCAGAAACTTGAGGGAATAACTAATCGACCACTCGTTGGATCTTTTGTGACAATCATTTCGTTGGGAAGACTGTCTCCTAATTCATTCAAACGCAGACCGAGGGACGATATTTGCTTCTCGAGACCCTCAACTCGAGCATAAAGTACAACGTCGTGCGTCGTTTTATGTAATGTCGCATTTCGTGCTGCATTGGCTTTGCTTGCAATGCTATCACTTAATTGTGTTATAAAGGATGAGATGCCAATTTCAGGAGGAATCTGACTCCATAAAACCGTCCCCAATAGAAATATCAACGGAGACAATGCAAACAGTGCTAACAACCTCTTAACATAACTCGGTACTTCTCTCCACCATCTTGGAATGGTTTCGAGATATATCTGCGCGGTCCATGGTTTAGCAGCTTCTATTTCTTCTTCAGTAGCTGGAGGATTCACTGATTCTGCTATGGTAATGTGTGAAGTTCGTGGCGCAACGTATGAGAAATCGCTATGGAGATCTGTCAAAGAATATCCTCGATCTGATGCTCGAGGTTGTGCGACAATTATTTCATCTGCATCAAATCCAGCATGATCGTGGATTGGAATCATACTAGCAGAGTCATCGACATCATCTTCATGTATACTTTCAACTCGAGCTGCTCGGTTCCGCGGACTAGTGACTGGTAATGCTACAGATGATTGACGTCCAGCTTTGGTCTTTAAAGTTGGTGCAGGTGTTTGCTGTGGGAGGACATCCCGCTGAACAGCGGTTCCTCTTGTTGATGCAAACTGCGCCGAGAATGTATTCACGTTGCTGATAGGTACCTGACTATCAATGTGAACTCGTCCTTGTGAACCGTAAGCGTATGACTCTCCAACAGATAATGTTGGAAGTGGTCCGTCATCCTGTCGAGCGCGTCGTCTGGCACTTGGTGTGTTCAATGCCGAAGTCTCTCCAATAGCTGGCGTTTGACTTGTTCGTGTGATAGCACGGGGTCGTCTCCGAGCTGCACTTGCAGACATACTTCACATCAAGTAATCGACTATTACAGAACTTGGTCAACCACGACCCAAGGGTAGTTTTGCAATGTTATGATATTTATATTCAATAGTTGATGGTGAAAGAATGATTCAAGTGTGATACAATATATTTCACCAATGTGAATACTAAAGATCGGGGATTTATTCTTATTATGAAACACGAGACTTTACATACATTTATCTTTTTGTCATCGTATCAATTATTGTTACTGGCACTTTCATTCCATTTCACTTTATGCCGCAAGGGTGATTGTCATGGCAATATTGTCCCTTGCATTCCTCAAGTATATATATCCAGCTTTCTTCGAGTATATTTAGCATTCCTCAATCTCTCAATAAAATTTCAAGACTAGACTCGACACGAATTGTGGTTGACACGCGATCAAATAGAGTTTCGGCGAGTTTCGGGAGCTTTAGTGCCATGTGTCACTCTGCGCAAGCACTCTAAATAAACAGGCCGTTGCAAGGTAAAACAGCAGTAATCAAACAAGCAAAAGCGTTTAAGTGTGATTTTCACAGATCAAGATACGCAAGCTCCCAAGGCTGATAAAGTAGCAATCGGAATATATGTAGTACGACGATATGATTAATGCTTAGCAAAAAAGTAATGTGGCAATCTGGCATTGAAAGAATAGAATTTCCGATCGTGTCCCAATAAACTCACCGAGTCGTAGAATCTTGCAAAAAAAAAGGGGGCGAACTCGTTTCACGTCAAATCAAACTACTGTAGAAGCAAAACACAAACCCTAGATTTTTTTCTCCGGATCTTATTTTTATTTTCTTTTAATTATTCGACATTTGCTCTTGCTTTGTTGACATTTGTGAATTTCAACATAATTCCACTTTCTCTGACTTCGATCCTAAAATATTCTCACTTGTTGCCAATATGACTGTCGGATCTGTGCTCGTGACAGGGTGAGTATTCATCATACCCATTCGAGATACTGGTTGCAAAAGTTCAAATAGTAACAACATTGATAGAGGTACTGGATACATCGGCTCATTCACTGTTTTGGCACTTCTTGAGGCAGGTTACGAAGTCGTCATAATTGACAATCTCTACAACTCATCGGAAGAATGTCTTAATCGTATCGAGCTATTGAGCGGCAAGCGACCGTCATTTTACAAATCCGATATTACGGACGAATCTGCTTTGGACAAGATCTTTACAGAACATCCAGAAATAGATAGTGTAATACACTTTGCTGCATTAAAGGTTTGTGGTGTTACAATATACACAAACAAGCATATATGGACTAATATACGGCGATTAGGCTGTCGGCGAATCTGGTGAAATACCTGTCGAGTATTATCGAGTCAATGTCGGAGGAACCATTGCTCTTTTACATGCTATGACTAAGCATAACGTCAAAAATATCGTATTCTCATCCTCCGCTACAGTATACGGTGATGCGACAAGATTCCCAGATATGATACCAATTCCCGAGACTTGTCCACTCGGCCCAACAAATCCATATGGAAACACAAAATACACGGTAGAATTATTGATAACGGATCATATAAATGCTCAACGTGCAAATGCTGAAAAGGCTGGAAAGAGTGGAGAAGGATGGAATGGTGCTTTGTTAAGATATTTTAATCCTGCTGGTGCCCATCCAAGTGGATTAATGGGTGAGGATCCACAAGGTATTCCATTCAATCTCCTCCCATTGCTCGCACAAGTTGCCGTTGGAAAAAGGGAAAAGTTGATGGTCTTTGGTGATGGTAAGTTCAAGGTGTCTACATCTTCTGTTTGACATGGTATGCTGATTTTCGTACAAGACTACGAGTCGAAAGATGGGACAGCAATTCGTGACTATATACATATCCTAGATTTGGCAGCAGGTCATCTAGTTGCGCTCAACCATTTACGAAACAGTCACCCTGGAGTACGAGCCTGGAATTTAGGTACTGGTAAAGGATCCACTGTCTTCGACATGATCAAGGCATTTTCTCACTCAGTTGGGCAGGATCTGCCATATCAAGTTGTGGATAGACGAGCTGGTGATGTTCTTAATCTGACAGCTAATGCTAAACGAGCTAACAGTGAACTTGAATGGGCGACAAGATATACGCTCGAAGATGCTTGTGATCATCTATGGAAATGGACAAAGAACAATCCTCAAGGTTACCGGCAGGATGCCCCAGAAGCATTTGTCAAGGCTGTAATCGATGCGCGCAAGACCAGGAAGAGTCGTGATTCGGGTATGGCTCTTGAGGGAATTACACATGAGATTACAGCATAATGCTATGATGAATATCCTCTGCATATATACTTGTACATAAAATACCTTTTTTCTTTTCCCCCACACCCTGTAAATAGATGGGATTCGATCGGAAATTCGCATTATTACAATACATTCTTTCGCTGAACGTGTTTTGGTTCACTGTATAAAATCTGGTTGCTTATAGTGACCAGGAACATTTTCCAAAACTCTAATTGACGTCATTTTGAGATTTGTGATGATTATGTGCAACCATTTTTGGGATTTCACATCATCAATGATCGCATGAGCAATTGACATATATCTACCAATCCATCGATAATTATATTATTCAAAGATGCCTCCAAAAAGAGTCTCGTCTACGAAATCAGCGCCAGCAAGACGATCTAATCAATCTGCAGGGCAACACAAATTAATATTTGGTGGAAAAGATCTAAACAGAGTTACAAAGTCAAACACATCACCACGATCAAGCAAGGTCAAGAAATCACTCGACGATGACATTAACAAGAATGAAGAAACCATACAAATCTCTCCACCGGCAGCAGACGATCCTCTTTCAAATCCACTCCCATCGACCAGTAAGACAGAAGAAGTCCTCGGTGGACGTGTAATAGATCCAGAGGAAGAAATTGAAGATGAAGAAGAGGAAGATCCAGCATTCAATCTCGCAAGAACAATCCCTCTTTCACGTATAAAAACCTACTGGCGGAATAAAGAATCTGCTCGTCTAGCTCCACGCATTCATCAACAAGATCTATCTCTTGGAGAGAAAATCCTTCGTGAGTTTGACATGAGTGGACATTTCGGTCCTTGTATTGGTATAGGAAGGACTCAGAGGTGGATTCGAGCGCAGAGACTGGGATTAGAGCCGCCGGTCGAAGTATTGGGCGTTTTGTTGGGACGGCTAGATCAGCATGAAGATGATGAGATGGAAGGCAAGAAGAAGAATGGATCCAAATCGACAATTACTGGAGCGAAAGATGGAGTGGTGGATAGAGCGTATGTTGATGTTTTGATGGGGAATGGTGTTGCTATCGTTGCTTGATGTATTACTACTTGGGACAAGATTTCAGCATTGACACTGGCGTTGCATCTTCTTTATAAACGTTTTTATTCACATGATTATTCTATACAGTAGTAACAAAATGTAACCTCTGGAATATTTTCATCATTCAATCATCTCTATATTTATATACTATATCTTTGCGATTCACAAATTTGTTCTATACAGCGGGTTGATCATGACTGATTCAATTCCGGAATCTACTCATCTATTATCTCAATTCGTTTTTGAACGTCTTCTGAATCAAGGTCATTCTTCGCCTTTGAATTTCTCTTGACCAAAATCTGACCAATCTCGTAAGAATAGATAATCAAGGCCGTCGAATTATTCTCCTCGGCAACATCGCCTCATCCCAATCAGACCCTACTCAAGCTCTACTTTTAGTCGAACGAGCAGCGTTCTCTACATCCACCGAACATCTCAATACATTCATCTCATCTCTAAACTCCATAACATCTCTCGGCGACAACGATATCTACAAATGGTATTTAGCCAACTACCGGCCTCTTCCCGTTCAACCTACACCTCCAGTAGAAGAAACCAACACTCATGATTTGAAAATAACATTGATTCACCCCTGCACAAGTAAACATATCGATAAATACACCCCTGCCATCCTACGCACTGTCGTTGAGACGCCGGATATATATTCCCAACATGTCAAACCATGGATAGAAAAGCAGAGGGATGAAGGACGGTTGAATTGGGTTTATAACATTATTGATGGAAAGACAGAAGTAGAAGATGTGATATATCGCTCTGACTCGCCTCAATCACAGTCACAGTCACAGTCACGAGAAAGCGGTAATGAAAAGGACAAGAATGTAGATGAAGGGTTCCTTTTACTTCCTGATCTAGAATGGGATAGAAAGACATTATTTACTTTGAGATTATTATGTATAGTCACCAGAAGAGACAAGTTTAGTGTAAGAGATTTGACCAGGAGGGATGTATCGTGGTTGAAAGCGATGGTAGATCAGATCGGAAAGGTTGTGGAAGAAATGTATGGAAGAGAAAAGTATGAAGCGAAAGGATTGGACAGGAATATGTTGAAGTTTTACATCCATTGTGAGTATCATTCATACCTGACGCTACTCGAACAATGTTATGGGTTTTTGGATATGTATGAGCGAGATTTGCTAATTTGATCATGGCAGATCAACCAACGTATTATCATTTACATATACATGTTGCTTCAACGTCATATGACGCCGGTATGACTCAGGCAGTGGGTAAAGCCATGGATTTGAGAAATGTCATTTCTATACTTGAAAATATGAGAGGTGATGATGATGACGATGCGTCAATGGCAAAGTTGGATTTGACATATACGATATCTGAAAATACTGAACTATGGAAGAATATTTGGAAGCCTATGAAAGGAATGAAACAATGATTTTCCATATCTAGTCCTAGCAATGTATCTAAAATATTACGTATATGATGTGTTTGTGTATCGTGAAGTGTAAAAAAAATAAAAAGACGTACAAATTTTTACATATCTTCTCCCTCTTCTTCACACTCACTATTTGATAAAAAGTCTCAACACCATGGGATCCGTAGTATTGCCCCAATTACCAACAGGCTGGCACGTCGACCAGGCCATCATGTCGGAAGAAGACCGCCTCGTGGTCATCCGCTTCGGCCGAGCGCTCGACCCCGACTGCATGCGCCAAGACGAAACGCTGTACAAAGTCGCCGAAAGAGTCAAGAACTTTGCCGTCGTGTACCTGTGCGACCTCGACGAAGTCAAAGATTTCAACGTCATGTACGAGCTGTACGACCCGCTGACGATCATGTTCTTCTTTCGAAACAAACACATGATGTGTGATTTTGGGACGGGGAATAATAATAAATTAAACTGGGTCTTGGACGATAAGCAGGAGATGATTGATATTGTGGAGACGATCTATAGAGGGGCGAAAAAGGGGAGGGGGTTGGTGGTTAGTCCGAAGGATTATTCTACGAGATATCGGTATTGATCTATTCTATCAACATGGTGATCCATTAAATTACAAATTGAATGATGGAGAAATAAAAGGACATCAAAGAAGAATCAATGAATCATGGTATGGTTTATGAAGAATAACGAACAGTTATGAATAATGTATAATGTTGCAGCGGAATTCCTTTCAATTATATATACAAGATCATTCTCAGCACAATGGTCCATTCATCACTAATATAAAGAAGAGGTGAAAATAAAATAATAATTACTTTTTACTTCTTCCAAAAAAGCCTTTCTTCTCCTTTTCTTTTTTCAATGATCTGGTCGAGTTACCATTCAAGCCTGGACTTGCAGGTCTAGAACTTGATCGTTGACTACCACTACTTCCCAATCTCATTGTCCTCATCTCATTATTTGGAAGGTCAGAAGACCGACGATCATCACTTTGGAATCGATTGACAGGTTGGTCATTGCCTCGAACGGCGAATTGTTGAGTTGAGCCACTACGAGGGTCAAATACTTGCCGATTCGAATCGTCAACGTCATCTCCCCATCTCGACTGGGCTTGTCTATTTGAAGTACTATCATTACGAGACCATTGCTGTTGTTGTTGTGATTGTGGAGGTGTGCCTCGTGGCGGTGTTCCACGTCTGTCGAATTGCTGTTGTGGAAGTGGTGGAGTAGCGCGATTAAAGTTCGGGTTGGTTGATTGTTGGTTGCTACTATTATTATTGTTGATATTATTAAAATTATATTGTTGCAGACTTGGATCGCCATTGTCCGAACGATTTATGGCATTAGCCCAGTCTGGCGTTCGTGCTGGTGTCAAGACGGGTATCACGAGAGGTTTGAGATCTTCTACGCTCAAATCCTCCATTTGTCTCATGAATAGTTTTGGATTCTGCATGTGAGATGTCACCAAAACGACATCTTTACCTTGCTTACGAGATGCTTCATAGCAAGCAGCTGCTTCAGCCCATGTGGCTCCACCAGCGACGTAAACAATCACTCTTTGGCGTGGTCCTGTAGTCGTTGCTTTTCTGGCCCAGGTCGGTCTACCAGTCCGTAAAGATGCTGTGTTAGCACTTGCTGCCTCAGCTTCGTCTTCCAGAGGCGCCTTTACATAGGGGAAACCTTCTTTACTTAGAGTTTGATCGTAATACGATTCTAACAACTGCTGTACAGAAGTTTGGTACCTTGCCATCTGATAACCTTCGTCCAGAACCTTTTCAGGAGGTGGAGGTTTGCAGGGAAACAATATCTGCGAAGGCGCTCTATTATCTCTAAATCCACGTTCGACTTTGACTCCTAAATATTGCAAATTCAAGAGTTTTTCCACTTCCGCATTTGGTATACCAGCATGAAGCATCAATTTCTCCAGATCCGGATAAAAAAGTCCATCTCGAAATATGAGATACAAAGCAAGTAACCGCATCCGATCAGGTGATGTGACGTTTTCATCATCTAGTAATCGAATGAGTTGTTCAGCGATACCTTTTGGCTTTTTGAAATCTTCGTCCAAACCAGTTGCCAAAGTCTGTTTATTCATTAGAAGTTTATGATAATAGCAGTAAAGAAATCATACCTGTTCAACCAAGGCAACTTCTGGTAAATTTGTGTTTTGAAATATATTCATACAATCCTGAGCCATGCCCAAATGTAATGAATATGCTTCTTTTAATTGTTGGAATTGCGGTAATCCCACAACCATGTCTCGTAAAGCTCCAAGACTCGCAGCATCCGCTTCTGATTGCTTTGTGAAATTGGGATTTTTGGCAAGAAACTTTTGGAAATCAGACATTAATTTATCAATTGTGTCTTTCATATGACGATGTCGATTGTCCAACCATATTTGATCACTTTCTGAAATCTCGATATCTTTCTTCTCCTCATTCCGTTGCCCTTTGTTTGTCACCGATCTAAAGGTTATCTTTTCACCATCTCGTATCGGTAATAGATCGTATGCCATTGATTGATACGTGAAATCATGCAAAAACGGCGATCGTAGATCCATCGTGCGATCGCACACGAAGAGAGTTGCCCGCGGTCGCTGAGATTGAGCTGGAAACGAGTCATGATATTTGGCATACATATCTAGTTGTTCTTGAACCTTTTCACCGAGTAATCGACATAATGTAGACGCATCATGAGATGGATTGGGAGGCACGTAATATCTGACATTGGGATATTCGCCCAGTGCTACACAGACTGCCATAATCTATTACTAACTTTCAGTGCTTTGCTAACAACCAAACACGATACAATTATACAATACCTTTTGTGCCGTCTGATCAATCTGTCCTAAAACGTATTTTTGACAAAATGGTGAGAATAGTATTGGAAACTCCCAAGGATCTCTGAACGTCACCAAGTTTGATTCTCTTGCGAAGAAATCAACTTCTGTGACAACAAAAGTCCTTATTTGATCCCGCATCTCCGCTGTCATTTTGTCAATCCTTTCCTTTCTTAATTTCTGTGGAAGTACTACTATTTATTAGCATAAAGTATGTCCTGCCTGAAAGTCACAGTGGAACTGACGGGTTGTCCATATTAAATTACAACTGCGATATCGCTGTATGGTCAAATCCGCCCATAAACAATTGATGACATGTGATTGTGGTGAAAGGAAATAAATGGCATCAATATCTTGATTACTGCTTCGTCCTCTCGTGGGATCCTTACGATCATTCGAACCCTCTATTAGCTCGCAATCTGTTCAAGTACGGTCAATCTCTTGCTGTTTGAATCTTGTTGTGTAAAAACCAACTTGTTATGTTCAAATCTAGAATCTCCTCCTCTTGGATGACATTTGTGATGATTTCTCTCGCCTTTTTATCCCATAGCAGTATTTTCCACTTGTTTCTAATTAGATATGTTGTAATTGTATTTGATATGCCAACGTACTTGTCCTGCTTTATTGGCGTCTTTTATGGCTTGAAGGATAACTAGCCAGTAATATCAGTCAAACCGATTCGCTTAGTTATACCTTGTACACTAACGATTTCGCTGAGCCTCGAGCATCAGACTCGCCATGATAACGTGCCGCTTCTCGATCGACCGGCTCTTTCACCCTCACAGCTCAAGGTTCAATCTCAAATATACAGCCGTGAATCTTCAATTGAATGCGTCGCATTCCACCGAGACGTTAGCAAATCGATCCAGAGTTTACACATCAATATGCAGCCTAGATTTCAAATTGTCGAGTGCTTCCATGGACCATACTTCATCATACATCATCCTTCTAAATACCCTTGTCGCGAGCCATACAACCCCCCGTCCGCCAAGAAACTCGACCTTTTGCAATGACATCATAGCAAATTATTATTGAGACGACTTCAATTACAATTACGAATTTTATTAGTGACATTCGGAAAGATCGATGCGAGGGATTGGTGGTGAAAGCAAGGCCTGTTTACTCTGTAGACGTGTACAGGCTACAATAAAGAGATCAAAAGGCATATACAAGACCGACCACCTGAAATTTACTACATCATCATCGAGACAGTATCACAAGGAATCATATTCAATCAACGCGACTCGACCACCTACATTCAGGCGAGAACCAGACAAAATTGTACCATGGACATCTCGAAAATCTGTCTCCGTTCAATACAAGTATGAAACATGTCGGGATTCTGCATTAAAATCGCTCTTTGACAGCCTCCAAAACTCGCCACTTGAAAAACATCTCGAAAAAGACGATCTACAATTACCGGTAGTCTTTGACTCTTTCAAGCATGCCGTCGTCATTCCTAATGATACCTGGGAGTCTGTACAGAAGCAAAACCTCGAGTCGATCAAGCAGGAATTCACTGACAAGGGCGCTCGAGCATTGGAACAACGACTTCGATATCTTTTCTATGCATACGCTACAGGTCTACGGCTTGGCAATAGAGAAACCAAAGGACAAAAAGAACTTGCCGACCTGAGATATCCTGCCGAATGGTTTCCGGAAACAAGGGCACTCCAAAGAACTATACACGTTCATGTCGGACCTACAAATTCAGGCAAAACCTACCATGCTTTGAAGAGTCTGGAAAAGGCGAAAAAGGGTATATATGCCGGTCCATTGAGATTGCTTGCTCATGAGGTATATACTAGAATGAATGCTGCAGGAAGACGCTGTGTTCTTGTAACAGGAGATGAGAGGAAATTCTCGGATGAAACATCGGCGGACTTTGATATCACAAGTTGTACTGTTGAGATGGTCAATCTTACTGGTAATGTTGATGTTGCCGTCATAGATGAGATTCAGATGCTTGGATCTGCGGATCGTGGTTGGGCCTGGACACAAGCATTGATGGGAGTTAAAGCGAAAGAGTTGCATTTGTGTGGTGAAGCTAGAACTGTACCTATATTGCAGGAGATTTGCGCTTTACTTGGCGAAAAGCCAATCATTCATGAATATGAAAGATTATCGCCTCTGGAAATGGAAAAGAAGAGCTTGAATGGTGATCTAAGAAATCTTAAAAAGGGTGATTGTGTCGTGTCGTTTAGTGTTGTTGGTATTCATGCGCTTCGTAAAGAAATTGAAGCTGTAACGGGGAAGAAAGTAGCTACGGTTTATGGTAGTCTACCTCCAGAGACGCGCGCGCAACAAGCTCGCCTATTCAACGATCCAGATAATGATTATGATTATCTTGTTGCGAGTGATGCGATTGGAATGGGTTTGAATCTGAGTATAAAAAGGATAATATTCGAATCTTCCACTAAATATGACGGACAAACTCGACGAACGCTTGATGTTGCAGATATCAAACAAATAGCCGGTCGTGCAGGAAGATACAAATCAGCCCCGACATCTACCACTCCGACCAATGATGTTTCTGCATCGTCAGCCCTCGATCAGACTTCATTATATCCTTCTCCACCTCTAAACTCTCGAACAAACTCAAAAGATCAACCAAATACAGGACTAGTAACCACTCTCGAACCTATAGATCTTCTGCCCATCTCTACTGCATTATCCCAATCCCCACCAACAATCTTATCAGCAGGAATCTATCCTCCAGACTTTATCCTCCAACGATTCGCCCAGTCGTTTCCCCCCGGGACTCCATTCTCATACATCCTCCTCCGTCTCGCCGATATCGCAAGATGTCACTCTCGCTTCCACATGTGCGGTTTACGAGACGCAGTCAACATCGCAGATGTGATCGAGAGCGTCGAAGGCCTAACCTGGTCCGAACGAATGATCTTCAGCACCGCTCCCGTCCCTACATCCTCTATACGTTCCTCATCCTCCTCTTCTGAATCTCAAGACGACCCTTCCGACGTAAGAAATCTCTTGAAAGAACTAGCTTCCGCGGTGGTGAGCCAGCAAAACGGCGCGCTTTTCGAAATGCAATCCATGCCTTTGGAACTGCTCGACGAAAACCCCCACTCCCACTCTTCGTCTCCACAACTGTCTCCTCAAAACGCGCGGGGAACTGGAAGAAACGCCATACAGAGCCAATACAACGCGGATAAATTCCACCTGAGACGCTTGGAAGCACTACACAAGAATCTGGTCTTGTATCTATGGCTCAGTTATAGATTCGCAGGAGTTTTCAACACCAGAGCTCTAGCGTTAGAAGTAAAAGCGAGAGTGGAAAAGAGGATCGAGAGGGTTTTGGAAAGTATGAGTTTGCAAAAGGAGAGGAGAAAGGGTTTGATATCTTCGTCTATAACGAAAATAGAACATGTCGTGAATAGTAAGAGTGGTGTTGTGAATGTAGAACCTATGACTGAATAGTGATGTATATACTGTACATTAAATAACAAGTTGTGTACCTGTAGATAAATATCCCCATCATAATTGGATGAATGAATAAAATAATGTTGTAATTAAAAATACATTGTTATTTGTTATGGTATCACATTAATCATAACAATTACGAATGATGTATAACATACAGGATATGAATATTATTACTAAACGTCCAAACATTTGTCAACCATATCTTCATCTCAGATGAATATGACATATAAAAGAACAAAAAAATCATCAACATCATATCAAGCCAAATCTCCAACTTCTCGACCATTATTATTATTATCATCATCATGATCGTCCACGTCATCATCATACATTCTGACTTTACTTCTCCTGCTTCCCTTTTCACTCTTACTTCCGTTTTGTTTTCTTTTTCTAGGCGTGTCGTTTGTTCCTTTTACCTTTCGCTTCCGACCTCTGTCTCCTTTTGACGGCGTCGTTCCACTAGGCGTTCCGACGAACCTTTCATAATCGCTTTCGTCACCTACGCGGGCACTTTTTGGAGTCGATGGAGGGACGGTATTGTCGACATCGTCCATTGTGGCGTCGTCATCTCCGTCTTTGATTTTCACGTCTTCGTCAATAGACATTACTGTATGAAACTCTTCGCAAATTGCCCTTTGAGTACTTTCTGCCGAGTAAGCGTTCAAGATTGTCAATGTCTTTTCGAGGAAACGGTCCGTCAAATTGGTAGAATTACTATTTCTCACAGGTGGTTTTGCCTGATCTCGTGCTTTGACTGGTGATGCTTTTTCATTGCTCAGAACCTTTGTCATCCGAGAACTGTATTTTTCTAACGAATAGACAGTTCTTAGATAAGTACGAAGTCTCCACAACAACATCAATGTTTGCGCACCAGCACAGGATTGGGAAAGTCTGATTGGGTCACTTTGCTCCTCATTCATCTTGACATCAGGATTCGTAGCAACATCTAGCGTCTGCATTGTCTTGTCCGTCTGCATTGTCTTGTCCGTCTGCATTGTTTCATCCGTCTGCATTGCCTCATCCTGCGCGTTTGTTTGACTTTCTATCAAATCCAGAGTCTTTTGCATCAATATCTTCTCTACACCTACTGCAACACCTGTTCCAGTAGAGGCAAATATCTTTTCAATCCCATCGACCAAAATCATCAAATCGTCATACTTTGTATACTCAAACAATGCAAGATTCTGTACACAAAACGCCGTCAGTTCGACATGCTCGGCCAGATTATCAACCAATTCAAACCTTTCAGGTTCAAAATCCAACATTGTGCATATGTTATTGAGAAACTTTTTCCGGCATCTAGCAGTAGTTTTCGACAAAACTTCCCAAAAATAGTGTAATTTAGCGACTGGTGGAGAACCAACGAACCCTTTATTGTCCTCAATTGTCTGTTTTTGATAAGTAAAAGCCTGTTGAACTGCACGAGTAGATTCCTTTTCATAAATAGTCTCATGCTTGGCAAATAATAAAGCATGTTCTTCAAAGGCAAGTTTCGCGACATCAGCATCCGGACTGGTCTCCAAAGCAGGCAGAACGCAAGCGGATTCTTTCGGATGTACAAGACCGAGCTTATTTATTCCAGTTAACACTTTTGTAGTAACTAGCGCGAGTTGACCAGTTGAATCAAGCGCAATTCGTAAGATTTCTGGCATGAATATCTGAGCGATCGCCGTCGAGGAAGCATCTCGATCCGAAGCGATATACGTCTTTTCTATCCTGTCTGCACCTTCAACACTTGCTTTAGCATTCTTCTCCACCTTTTGTTCAATTGTTTTCTTCTCAATAACTGGAGTGAAGAATTCTCTCCAAGCTTTCATAAGTAAAAGTTCGAGAACTTCATCGTGAGTCGCAAATACAGAATCAACAACTTGACTGACATCTTCTCGTAAATATGCCTTTGGCCAGTTATGACAGATGTTCAACACTGCCTCTACTGCGGCGGCCTTGACAGTTGCAGGTCTCATGATATCAGCCAATGGACAGATCATTTCCAATGCGGCCAGAGGAAGTTGAGGGTCACTTTTGATAGGAAATTTGATCCGAAACGAACTTAGATGATCCTCAAGGTCAAATCTAGCCGCAAAGTGACCTACCATTCCCACAAGTCGTACAAGCGCTCTCATTTGTGTCTCATCATCCCAAGCAGCCGCAGTAATACGTTCTCGACATTTTGTAATGACTGATGAGAAGACGGTAACTATTCGGTCATGATTTTTGAGCATATTAGTCACCGTCCAAACACATGTGCTAATCTCCTTCAATTCAGTCGCCGGCACACGCTGTAAGGAGCTGATCAAGGCTTCTTGTATCATCCTCAATGTATCTTCGGGTAGATTTGACATGTGTGGCAAAGTACACCGAACCACAATCAAAGCATTTCTGAATACGGCAAGATCATCTTGTTTTTCCAGACTTTTGAGATATGGGAGAAGAGGTTGTAATTGTGTAGTTGTAAAAAGCTTGGGATTAGCTTCGGCAAAAGCGGTCAGTGTCTCCATTACAGATGATTGCAATGGTTGCCCAGGGAGAATCGAAATGTCAACCATGGCATCAACCATGAATCTAACAATACCTTTACACACTTTTGTATTCATAACCGAAAATTTGTTATTTACAGACATTAGTTCTACAAGAAGATCTTGAAGAATTGGCAGTATCTCTGCATGGTTTCGAACAGTGTCAACAATAAGGGAAGTCTGTTGTGCAAGCTTTGTCCTGGCCTGTGCAGTTTCAAAATCCGTATCAGCATTGTAATAATGTGGTGCAATCCATATTTCCTCGAGCGTTTGCTGCGCGAGATCAGATATAGTAGGTTCGAGATCTACAACACATTGTAAAAGGTTATCTCCGATCCGAGATCGCATTGACGGACTGTTATGACGCAAGTAGATTTCTTTCGCAAGTTTAATTGCTCTTTTCCGAACACTGAGGCCTGTATCGAAGAAGCGATGTAGTACGATTTCATATGCATTAATTTCCAACTTTGGTCGCAATTGAAAACAAGTACTGAGTAAGCCCAGAGCAGCGTCTCTAACTTGCACGGATGGATCAGTCAGACACTTTCTTATGGCACCAAGCACCACTGTGCTTCTGTCTAGAATTGTTGGATCTTTTGTCAAGACGTCTTCGACACTGCGTAGACTTTTGCTTCTCAAACTTGCTTGTTCACTACTCATAGATGCGAGTAATTTGTTGAAGATCTGGTTGAACAGACGACAGAACGGCAGTCGTAACGTCATAAGAATCATAGCCAAGATCCCTTCTTCGCTTTTCACCTGCGTGGTCATTCCATTTGTATCCTCCCATTCATCAGGCTTTTCGATTATTGTCGTTAGTGATTTACAAATATCCTCAAATCCGTCAAAAGGTTGATCTGTAATCTCTCGACCACCAGGTTTGACTAAAGAATTACCCCATTGAGCTGTATGGAAACTAATTGCTGATGAAGATCTTACATCTCCTGTCTTGGCAAGCATGTACTCGAACGCGATTCTGAAAGGTCCTGACATTCCGAGAACTTCTTCATCCTTCGCCTCGTCGGCTGTAATCTTTGTATGTAATGACGTAAGTGTGTCCATGATGAAGCTTTGCTCCTGTGTCTTTCCAACTGCTGCCGCCGCACGAAGTCTTAGATCGGTGATAGCGCTAAGCATTATACCCATTAACTCTAATGCCATTGTCTTGGCTGGCGTTAGACTTTTCGGGTTTTCTGTCAGCTCGTAAAAACGACTCAATAGCTGTCGCAACAATAATTCTGCTGCAGGCCAATCAGCATGACCTAGAACATTGACAAAGTCCTCCACAAATATGTCTAAAAGATTGCGATATGGTTCTGTACTGGACTTTGTCGCTGTTAGTGCACGACTGACTAAAAAGCTTGTCACATATCTAGCATTGCCGATAGCGGCATCATAAACAGGCACTACCATCTCTTGGAGTAATACTAAACCATCTTTTTCGGTTATAATCGTCTGATTTTGTTGTTGATCTTTGCGTTTGGAAGTCTTTGCTCTTCTTCGAACATTGCGTTCGTCTTCGGCGTCACTTGCATCGCTGACTTCATCAGAGACATCACCAAGCATGTGACCACTTTTAGTGTCCTTTTTCGAATATGCTGTACTTGATTGTATAAGTCGCATCAGCAGAGCCGAGACTAGCTGAATCGGCTTGGCATCAGCGAGTCTATATTGCCGTGCATTTTGCTTGGATACTGGCAACCGTTCCAAAGATGTCAAAATGTCATTAAAAATAGCTTGCCTTTGATTAATGTTAGACGTAAAAAGTTTGACAAGAGTGTCCATGGCAGTGCGTCGCAACCTTTCGAAAACTTGCACTCCAATAGCAGAATTGGAATCAGTCGTTGCATTCTCGACAAATATCAAAGTCGTACACAACGCTTGTACGTTAGATACAGAGCTTTCGTCCAGATCAATGGCAGAGTAAACCTCGCCAATCAGGACAAGAAGTTTGGAAAACGCGAGGAAAAGTGACACCACAACCTGCTTATTCTGACTTGCAATCTGATATCGACTCGATTTATCACTACGCAGTTCAACAATCTGTATAATAAAAGTATACGCCAGATTGGTGACTACTTCAAGTACAGCTGAAAGTACCTCTTCTGACAATAGTTGTTTGTCATCGATCCCACAGCCGATGATCCGAAGAATGGGTCGGGCAGCGATAAGTGCATCCTCAACCTTTGTGAGTTGCATAAGCCAATCGTTGACTTCCTCGTCGTTCCACTCCTCAGCAATATTAAGATGGACATTCGTAGCTTTACCAATCGCAGCTGAACACAGCTTTTGTATTTGTACAAGCTCTTCTATAGGAATTCGACTTGCAAGTTGTGCAGAGAAAAGTTGAGTCAATTTTTTATCCAGCGATATACAGTCTTGGCGAAGTATTGGATATACACCGTCATAATCATTGTCATCATTATCATTGTCATCCCCATTGGCATCTGACGATTCCGCCAGCCGATGCACTTGATCGTGAAGTCTTGTCAACGTATTTTCTAAAGTCGATCTTTGATCGTCGTGCTCCTTCTGCGCAACAATGCTCTGAGATATATTCGAGATTCCATTGATTCCATGTGTGGAGGATTTATCAGCTGGACCATCTATAGACGCCGGACCTGGGATAAATGTCGCAAGTTCTTCTGCAGATAAAGCAGGATTTGTGATGACTGGTTTGAGACCTTGCACCGCTTGATCGGTATGCCCGTTGGCTTTTGATTGTCCTAATTGCTTCCCATGCGCGTTTGTATGTGATGTAGCTTGCTTTGACGTACTGTTTGGCACCGAGGACGCCTTCTCCTTCTGATGAGATGATGATTGACCGCCTTTGTCGTTCCGAATCGAGCTCTTCTCCTCGACTAATGGCCTTCGAAGTCTGGTCGAGCGTTCTAAAAGCTTTTTCGCAAAAGCACTGAGATGTCGTTCGCTACCACGTATCGCTTCACTCGTCTCACCACAAGCATTCTGCCCCGCCTGGTTACGCGGTGCGATCAAGGTCTTGAGCGTGCTTATATGGAATTAGTCATAAGTACGTAGATCATAGTACATGTTTTGATCACTCACTATTGAGGTATATCATTTTCGACAAGATGGGATTGTAAGGTCTTAACAAGTTGTGAAAACTCCGGTATTTCTGATGCTTTAGTCACATACTCCTCTAATCTATCATTCATCAAACTTGCAGCGTCCATTCGCTGACCTGATAACAGTGGAATTGGGCTTCCGCCATCAATCGCAAGTGGTGGGGGGATTACATCTGCGAGCGTGTATAAGTGTTCTGCAATAACCTTTTTCCACAATAGAGTGGACATACCGGAATTGAAAGGTATCAAAGAGGTGAATGGCTGATATGCCAACGTCTCATTTAATGAGGGCACGCGATATTTGTGTTTGGCGCTCGAGTTGACGTTTCGCAAGGATGTGCCAGAGTTTTGCGGTGAAGTATTATCCATAATGTAACGAGCGATTGATTAACGAATGCGGAACTTGTTCGGTGAGAATTACGAAGGCCAAGGAGGTAGCATTGAGTAAAGCCTTAACCATCTACAATAGCCAGGCGAATACACTGCACATATAATCTACCCCTTCTCATCATTCTAGCATTAAGTACTTCCACGATTGATGCCTATTGTCGATCTGGGGAAGAATAAAAAGTCTAATCACGTGAGTATTTGCGCGTTTTTATTCACATGAAACAGGACTTGACTTTACTTTTAAGACCTGAATTTGTACATGAAGAAATAAAAATGTCTGCAATTGGATCGCTTGTGTTCTGTACGGACTGTGGCAATCTACTAGATCCGCCAAATAGCGCAACACAAACAACTCTGACATGCACAGTATGTGGCGCTAGCAATGAAGGTATGCCATCCTCTCGAAATTTATACCGTATAAAATTAATATTTTCAAGATACCTCAGAAAAGAAAATCGTGACACGATCTAAGCCCTCAGCCTTTCCGTCATCGCTACGTGCAAAACGATCAGATATCCAAACTATTGACCAAGACGAAGCCGAGTCATACCCGCGGACGCAACAAACCTGTCCGAAATGTCAAAGGGAAGAAGTTGGGTTCTATGAAATGCAATTACGAAGCGCGGATGAAGGATCTACTATATTCTATGTATGTGACTGTGGACATCGGTGGAACCAAAACAATTAAACACACTGCATACGCTATGGAAAGTTATATGGATTTTGAATGAACAAGGAAGAAGATGGAGGAATGAATAAGTACAATCTATACTGCAATTGGTGCAACATCCATGGCTGGAACAGTTGCATAGTCTTTATTACCAGACTTTTCGTACTCGGCCATATCCAAAGCCACGATGACGCTCTCGCGTACGACTTGCTCAGGGTCATTGACGAATCGTTTTAATATCTCTTCTACACCCTCCTCTTCACCAAGACTTCCTAGTGCCTCGGCTGCCTCATGTCTAACCATGCCCTCCTCACTAGCATTACTCAACGACTCTACCAGGGCCGGTATGCTTGCTGGATGACTCAATTGGCCAAATACAAACGCAATCTCATGTCTAAACAGCGCCGATTTATCATGCAATCCCTTCGCCAAAGCCAATACCGCTGGTACCGCTGTCGGTAAATCAGGCGGACTAGCAAGATCTCGCAATGCAAACATAGCTCTATAGCGTTGGAATAAAGATGATCTTATATCGAGTAGGGCATGCTCCAATTCTTGTATATTAGATCCATGGGGTTTACTTTGTAACATAGACATTGGTGGTGCTGGATCAACGGAAGAAAAATCACTTGTCTTGAGATTCTCTTGTGCTCTTTCTTGACTATGTTCCCATTCGATTCGTGATATGGCGATTTCGCAGGTCTCCTTCACCACAACTGGTTCCGTTGGATCAGCCAGACATTGTCGTAATAGTGGTAGACTGCCCTCGTGACCTAATGCTCCTAATGCCTCTGCTGCTTCGTGGCGACACATAGGATCCTCATCTCGATCTTGAAGTACGGCTTTGAGTGATGGTACAGCAGCGAAGTTGCGAGTTTGGCCGAGACAGTATGCTAATTCGTGTTTGAGCAGTGCAGAAGGGGAGGCGAACGCTGCTGCTATGGCCTCTATGGCTGGGATTGTCTGTGATGTGGGTGGTGATTGGGCAGCGACATGTTTAAGTGAAAAGAGTGCTCGAAATCGTGATGCTAGAGGTGCAGATTCGGAGCAGAGGGTCTCCCGAAGCGATGTGATTGTCGAATCAGCGTCCATGCTCATTGCTGGGTAAAAGATTGTTTGAATTTGGCAGAATAGTATGTTCAATATTGTGTTTTGTGAAATGATGGAGTATGGGGTTTGAAAATTCCTTATCAGATCAAAAAATCATCAATGTGAATTTTTTAAAGTTCACCTCCAGGAAAGAAATTCTTGGCAGGCCTTAGATAGTTATGGAATTCGTACACTAGATCAGTAAAGCTGTTTGTTTGGCTCCTTATAGAGAGTCTCATGGTGTGAAGAGCTAGAATCTCGAGCATAATGACTCCTCATCTGCATCCGCGGTCACGAATGACATCTGGCTTGTTCACTGGTACGCTCGCGGTGTGTTTCATGGTCGTATCTCTTCCTCACCTTCTACCATGTCCCGTACAAAGGCCACAGTATGCAGAGAATGGAGAAGTTATGGAGCGCATCAAGCGGAAGAGGAGAAACAGTCAAGAAGCAAATCAACAAATCAACGGTGATGTTCCACAAAAAGATTATACTCGACCGTGTCCTTTACCAAAGCCATGGACATTTTTCACACGACTATTCGGCGATGATAGTCAAGTCACTGCAAATAAGCCAAGGGCAACACTAACAACATTCAACTCATACGGCACTCGAACGACCGAGAATCCACCCTAGACATGTCATTCCACGATTAATTCGGAAATAAGATATCATGGAAAAACACATTCACCCCATTGATTGTAGACGGGGAGCACGTCCCCTAGACCTGAAAGACTGCTACACGAGCACAACATCAAGGGTCATTGCATATATCACGATGTTGAACCTGCTAGATTGTTCGTATGCCTTTCTCTGTTCTCCCATCGTGTTACATAACACTAACTGTCGGCAGGTATCGCTCCACACATCTTGTATCATAGGAGAATCATTTCAAGTATCAATCCAGATTCAGTACGATAGATCACGACGAGCAGTGTAATCAGTGTTGGGCCGTGGAGGATCAATGAAGAAGAGCTTGGTTACCCAAGGCTTCTGTATAGTTGTAGCGCGGCGGTCGCGAGTCATGTCATGGAGGATTGGTTCGACATCAGAATGGAGCATACTTGGTGACATATATTCGAGATATAAATGGCACTTGTAATAGTAGAAGTAAATATGCACACCTCTCTGCGAAGTCTTGGTCCCCATCCACGCGCCAAAATTGATTGACCGAAGTGAAGCTTAGTAAGCAAAAATATTTCTTCGTGAGAAGAGACCACAAATGACCAATTGATTCGTCGCAATGCTACCTCATCTAGTAGTCATGCCTTTAATAACGAGTGTAAGACACATGCTACAGCCTCTCATCAGTGCGACTGCCAGACACTTCTCGACAACATCTTCCCAATTAGCGACCTATAACCAAGTATTACGTGGTTGTCGAAAGGGTCAGCCAGCACGACGAGCCGTATCGCCTGCGCTAGCGAATCGACCTGAGATAAAGGGTGTCTGTGTAAGAGTTGGAGTCACAAAACCGAAAAAGCCCAACTCTGGCGAACGGAAATTTGCTCGAGTGAGATTGAGCACAGGCACGGTCGTTAATACTTTTATACCTGGAGAAGGTGAGATGGTTGTTCAATTACAATTTTAGCTCATATATTGATTATGCTCCAGGACATAATGTACAGCAGCACTCTGTCGTCCTTGTAAAGGGTGGTCGACTCCAAGACTGCCCTGGTGTAAAATATCAATTAGTTCGTGGAGCGTTAGATCTGGTAAGTTTTATTTCTTCCACATTTTCAAATGGGAATATTCTGACAATTTCACAAGGGAGGAGTTAGCAATCGAGTTACTGCGAGATCGAAATATGGAACAAAGAAGCCAACAAGTTAATTCAGGTTTGACCAAATCGACAAGCAATCATATACATGTTCAAAATCTGAATGAATTAGAATATGGGAGATGCTATCGCAGCTTCCCTCGTGGAACTCGACCAAAACCGGCTCATACATAAGGGTCGAAATACGGGTTGGAAGCTCATGGACATGGTCAGATGATAGTTTCGAGACAAGTATTTAATACTATGACCAAGCATAGTTGACAATAGCAACATGAAACTGACCAATACCACTATCAATTCAAATCTCACATGGTTGATGAACATAACAACGAGCAATCACACTAGATGCTTCACTGCTTCGACCACTGTACAACGATCAAAAGGTTGCACTTTCGATAGTAAAGCATGTATTCGACCGCAATGCATTGGCTTGACAACAACCACCATTCCTGGGCCGCAATTCACATGTCCTTCGACCTCGACCATTACTTTTACAAGGCCATGCGCGACAAGATGTCCTGCTGGATGTGGTCTCTGGACTTCTACAATCCTAGAGAGCTTTTCCTGTGATTATGAGATTTCAATCACTCATCTACCGTTCAAATACTGTCCTTTGATGCGACATCCCAGATGTGGGACGAGTTCAACTAAAACCGAATATGTGACCGTAACTCCATCAGCGAAGCCCAAACACTGTACTCCTGTTTCAGTCTTCACAAGTCGCACCTCTTGTCCAGCTCTTTGCCCTGCTGAGGTCACAAGCACAATCACAGTCAAGAATATCAAGTCATGGCTCGAATAGGCAGGACACATGGACGGATAACGGTATACTAGTAGTATTCAACATGAAGCGTGTATAGGGTCATTGGAAGAAAGCGATTTGTCGAACAAAGGCATGTTGGGAGCTTGCCACGGACAAAGTGATATGTTGTTCTGCCAGTAGTAAATAATTACACAATTGTTAATGTTCTGTCGTCAATTCGGTTCTGTGACGTGAATTCTAGGATATACTTCGTCCAATATGGTTGAGAAGTGACACGCACGGATCCGTGAAGATTCTGGAAAAGAGTTCGTGTAAAGCTTAAGACAAATCAGCACGAGCTTATTTTCAGCCTTGCGGTTTGGAATGAATTCCTACCCCGTTCACATCGCGGCCAGCCATATGTCTACTCATTCAAACATAATGTGTATCCGTCCGTCATAGAGCAAGTAGTTGATCGATAACGAGATACTCGCTGCTGCCTACTTCATGGTAAATATCACGAATATAGGTCTGAATCCATCTGGTAGGGGATCATTGCGCTGCCGAACGCTTAATTCTTGAAGCGGTCAGGAGGAGCAGGTTTCCAGAATCTCTTCGCAAGCGCTGTTGTAAGCCCACGGCCCTTTTAGTCATAAGCCAATAAGAACGACTGTTTTCTTTCTTTCTTCCTTCCTTCCTTTCTTCCTTTCGTTCTCTCTAATGATCTGCATTTTGTCCGCTTTCAAATCAAGATTGTCCTTCACCTTGTTGTAGTGTTACAATAAATTCCGATTGTTTACTTTTCTACAGTCAATTTCGAGGATGCCACGTCCTTCTAATATGAACTTTCCAATTAGAGACAAAGCTCCAGATACAACTGGAAAAGCTACAGGTAGTGCCCCACACAATCAAGTTACAATGGCACCACAAACGAACATTCACGCTCAGGGCGCGACTGGCAGTGCACCTGCTAGGCAGACTGGTCCTTTGCAAACGGAATCGGCAGTCCGTCCTCGTGGTCCCCGACTTGTTCGCAGCTCCGTGCTATCTGGCGTGTATGCGGAGCTACTCTTGGCATTCGGAAAGATGCAGGAGGACTTTCAGGATATACATAAACAAGCTGAGCCTACGCCAGAGACGGATGTATTTGATGCGCTCCTCCATAATCAACATTGGGAATCGAATAGAAAAGCATTTGGGGCTCAGTATCTGAACCCTTTAGATCCCTCAGTTCCCGTGGACTTTTATAGCAAGCAATGGGTAATGTCGGAAGAAGCAGCAATAAGGCAGGAACAAATACTCCTTGATGCGCTGATATTCAAGGATGGTCATGATAGAAATAAGTGGCGCTTGACTTCCACACATGGTATTTGCGATATAGCTAAAATATACCGATCAGACTTTCCCAACATGTATGTCCATCAACTACAGCAATATTCTGAAGATATTGAACTACAGCTGTATAAACCAGTCCGGTATTGTTATCTAGGCTTTCGCTACAAGATACAAACCCAAAGTCTTGAACCCTTTCTGTCGGAATTAAAGGGGAGACTGCATGGACGTCAATTTATCCTGCAGCAAAGAGAAATGCAGGAGGAAAAAGGACATACAGTAATGGAAGAAGGAAGAGAAATAGTAAGAACATCAGTTGAAGAATATAAGCCCGGAGGAGAGTTGTATGGCTTTCGGTATGAGGCTTCATGGTTGTATTTCTATGTGCTTTTTAGAGTTTATTACCGGATACAGCTTTCCGCATCGGGTAAGGAACAGAAGATATACAAGCACTCAAAACGTGACAATAATACTAACCTTTGGTCAATACACAACGGGCGGCCCCGAAGTGATTGGTTCGGAAGATGATTGATCGAATTAACAGCTTCCATTTGCCTGCGTGCCATGCCGGTCTTTCTATGGTCTTTGCGATTATCTTGTTCTCCGGGTGAGACATTGGTAGTTATAACGTACTCTTGCCATCTTTAGAGGACTATTGTAACTATAAATGGTATAATGAGGACTCTTGAAGTCGGCCGATGGTGAGCAAGTGTTCTGTAATCATAAAATTGGCTCGATGTTCTTGCTCTCAACCCTATACAAGTCCTACATGCGTTTACCAGTGTGCAATTCGAGTGACATCATGCCTTTCAGCCTCTCGTACACCCGTCGCATTATCATTATCCCTGCCGACAGCACATAGCAAATTCATATCCACTGGCGTCTTTGATCACAGTGCAAGCCTTGCTATGCCCTTCGCAGTCATGTTGGCAATTTCAAAAAGTTTATCAGCTTTTCTGAACTCAATTGTTGGGATAAGATTCTATTACATCATGCCGCGGGTAGGTTTTGCGTGACGGCTTTAGTCATAATATCTATGAATATCGAATCATACGATTCAATGAGGAGCCGCCTGTGGACAAAAAAGTTAGAGGTGCAAGAGTCTGGGAATTGCTCAAGTTATGGAAATAAAACCAGTATGTTACGGCCAACTTAGCTAGAGGTAATGACGTTGATTCACGTTTGGCATTGGTCGCAAGATCCTGACTTATCACAGAGCTAGTTGGTCGAGGATATACTACATACATAGGTCTATCTCTAATTCACTTGTATTTTGTGCTACGTCGTTAGAAGAATACGGTGTACCGCCGGACAGGAGGATGTAGATCGGCGTACCCTAATGTAGGATCCATTCGCCCCGAAGATGCGGAGAACCTTAGAGTTAGACCCCCGAGCTTTTATGTGTATCGAAAGACCTTTCGGAGATCTGAATTTGACATGTGAAAGATCACGTGCGGACTTTAATTTCCGTTCTACAGTTCATAACATCTCATGCATTGTACCGACTATACGTTGTCAAGCTTCCAAAGATGGCGTCTCGCCTTGAATCAGAAAAGTCATCACTTCTCGTAACAGACGACGAACAATACAAAGCGAATGATTCGGACCCATCACCTAGCTCTCCACATCTCAAAGCCAAGTTTCCAAACCATGAACAAGCATGGCCAAGAACGATCCGAGGACGAATCTATGCCTTTATCCATCGACTCACACTCAATCTAGCCACACTCCTCTTCGGGATATTGATTTTCACAACCCTCTATGGAACTAGATACGCTCTACTTCATCCCTCGACCTCTCCATCATCCATTTATTCGTCCACCAGAAAGATTCCTCTGGAAGCACATATTATGAGTAAATGTCCGGATGCTAAAGACTGCTTGAAGGACTTGATTGTGCCTGCTATGGAGAAGATATCTGACATTGTAGATTTCCAGCTTTCGTACATCGGCCGGTAAGCCTCCTTTTTACTCTGTCTTCGCCTCTTATCACTACTCATCACTGAATTTGAGAATTAGGACATCAAAGGAAGATGATGGGGTAGAATGTATGCACGGCCCGCCCGAATGTCTAGGCAACATGCTCGAATTATGCGCCATGAAACTATATCCCGATCCGAAAATCTCTCTTGGGTTTACAATGTGCATGACGGACGATTACGAGAACATTCCCGACAAAGAACTAGTCGAAAACTGTGCTCTAGAACATGGTCTGAGTTTCGAGAAACTAAACGAGTGTGTCAGTGATGAGAGGGTCGGGCAAGGATTGGATATGTTGAGAAAGAGTGTGGAGAGATCACATGAGGTGAATGCTTCGAAAAGCTGCACGGTTAGAGTAGATGGGAAACAATGGTGTGTAAGAGATGGTGGGAAATGGAAGGGTTGTAAGAATGGAACTAGACCAATAGATTTGGTAAAATATATCAACGGTCTAAGAGATGGTGATGATGAATGATTACATTTTATTGAATTGGATTATGTATATTAGGATTTCATAAATTCGTTATTTCAGATGCTCATGGTCAAGTACTTCCATTGACATGATGGGGTTGGTCTATATTTGACGGCGCTATCGCATCGATATCCATAACATCCTGTCCCATGTGGTTATTATCATCCGGTCTCGTCATTCGTGGAATCACCACTTGTAATCCAATTCCTTCTCCTTCTGGTCCACTCTGAACGTCATCTTCGTGCTCCACTTCCATGGTCGTCCCGTCATCTTTCTCACCCTCTCTCGACCCAACTATTTGGACACCATCTCCTTCTCCATCTGTAGAATTCGAACCACTAACGGCTTTTAACGCAATTTCCCTCTCTTTGCCTATTTTCTCGCGGTGTTGTTTTACACTTATAGTCCTCGGTACTACATCCGTCAAGAATTCTAGATTGTCATGTCGAGCTACGGCGTGTGCGACGTCTTTGTATTGTACCGTCCGTCTCGGTTTCCCAGAGTTTCCCCTCTCAGCACGGACGACGGTGTGGGTTTGTAGAGCAAAGTATTGAAGGAACTGTTCTGTGGCGGCCGCAATAGCAAATGCAGCATTTGCATTCACGTTTGGGAGGTCAGGATCGGCATGGAGTATCTTTTTGATTCTTGTCACTGTACATATATCAGCAGGTTATAGACGGTCCAAGAAAGGGATTTGAATACATGGTAAACTTGTCGTTCCGGTCACATCTTCTGTTGGAGGGATTGGGGTGGTGTTATATGGCATACTTGACTCTAGTTATGATATGTGCGCTTTATTTGGCGAAAATTGCATATCCAGGAGTAGCTTGATGATCCAATGTGAATTCCACGAGAGATGATACACGCGTTGCGTCGCGTAAATAGTTAATTACTTTTTATTTCCGATTATGTCCGGCGCAATATTCGTGTATCAGCTTGTAGCTCTCCACGTACAAAACCAGTAGATTAGTCAATCATTGCGATGATGGGGCGATGTATGATATAATATGACGGCTTTTATCGAAAGAAGGTCATGCCAGCACCGAACTCGAATGAGAGGTCGAAATCTACAAGTACTGGTGTAGATCATATCAATTCGCCTATTTTAAGTCGACCGTCACTCGCGAAACATGTCTCTTCACCTCGATTACATCATCGTACTTCAATACACTCATACGCCACATCTTCACGGCGACAGGGTAGGAATGACGAGGGTATAAATTCGCCTACGTCTGATGCATCGATCGTAGCAGAGGAGATTGCAGAGATAAAACGCTATGAGGACTTTACTACAATAGATTGGGTACAAGACGCAGCACGTGAACAGCAACGACGAAAAGCCAGGCGAAGGCGTCGACATACGGCTGATCTTGATGAAGATGGCGAGTACCCTCTTGATTCAACGTCGACCGCTAGACCGAATAGTTTCTCAACTCGAATCCTCGAAGCCTACGATGCTGGTCAGGCATGGATAGTGGTATCTCTAATCGGAGTAGCTATCGGTCTTAACGCTGCTTTTTTGAACATTGTCACAGAATGGTTGAGTGACATCAAAATGGGTCATTGTAAGACTGCTTTTTATTTGAATAAGAATTTTTGTTGTTGGGGAACAGATGAAGAAGGCTGTGAAGAATGGGAAACCTGGAGCGATTACACTTTGATCAACTACTGCCTTTATATTCTGTTTGCGACTTCGTTTGCATATACAAGTGCGAGATTGGTTAAGAGCTTTGCACCCTATGCGGCTGGAAGTGGAATTAGTGAGATCAAATGTATTATCGCTGGATTTGTGATGAAAGGGTTTCTTGGAGGAAAAACTTTGTTGATTAAAAGTATTGGTTTACCATTGGCGATTGCTAGTGGGTTGAGTGTTGGGAAAGAAGGGCCCAGTGTACATTATGCTGTTTGTACTGGAAATGTCATCAGTAGATTGTTTGAAAAATATAGAACGAATGCTGCAAAGACTAGAGAGATCCTGTCGGCTTGTGCTGCTGCAGGTGTTGCTGTGGCTTTTGGAAGTCCGATAGGAGGAGTTTTATTCTCTTTGGAGGAAATGTCATCATACTTTCCCCTCAAGACAATGTGGAGAAGTTATTTCTGTGCTCTTGTTGCAACCGCAGTGTTATCAGTCATGAATCCTTTCAGGACTGGTCAACTAGTCATGTTTACTGTCAGATACGATCGTGACTGGCATTTTTTCGAAATTGTATTCTATATCATTATTGGCATTTTTGGGGGTCTATATGGCGCTTTTGTTATTAAATGGAATCTCCGAGCACAGGCGTTTAGAAAGAGGTACTTAACGAATTATGCAATTCTGGAAGCGACTTTATTGGCCACATTCACAGCCGTACTTTGCTTTCCGAACCGATTTTTGCGCATAGACATGACTGAGAGTATGGAGATATTATTCCTTGAATGTGAAGGTGGAAATGATTATGACGGTCTTTGTGATCGGGATAATAGAACCCATCTGATATTATCTCTTCTCACGGCAACTGTGATGCGTATCTTTCTTGTCATTATCTCCTACGGTTGTAAAGTCCCCGCTGGTATATTCGTGCCTTCGATGGCTATCGGGGCATCATTTGGACGTACTGTAGGTATCATTGTCGAAGCCTTGCATCAGAACTTTCCCAATTCTCGCTTTTTCTCGGCATGTTTACCAGATGTACCATGTATTACTCCAGGAACTTATGCATTCCTGGGCGCCGCAGCAGCTCTATCCGGCATCATGCATATTACAGTCTCTGTGGTTGTGATTATGTTTGAGCTGACTGGTGCACTTACATATATTTTACCAACAATGATAGTTGTTGGTGTTACAAAAGCAGTATCTGATCGACTGAGCAAGGCTGGAATCGCTGACAGGATGATCTGGTTTAACGGATTTCCATTTTTGGATAACAAGGATGATCACTCATTCGGTGTGCCAGTGTCAAAGGTCATGGCTACAGATTTGACCGTTATCCCCGCTTCTAGTATGAACGTAGGTGATATCGAAACCCTTTTCAAAAATAGTAGTGTACAAGGCTTTCCAGTCGTGAATGACAAAAACGACATGACTGTGGTCGGGTTTGTGGGTGGTACGGAGCTTCGTTATGGCATAGATAGGGCTAGGCGCGAAAGCCGAATTTCGTCATGGACAACATGTCTCTTCGATGATTCTCATCCAGTTTTGTCTCCTCAAATAACTGCTCCAGCGGTATCATTTCAGACAATACCTTCGACAGCAAGTCAAGCTACTCTAAATTTGTCGAAATATATAGACAAAGTTCCCATTACTGTACATCCACAGTTGCCTTTAGAAACAGTCATGGAATTGTTCAAGAAGCTTGGTCCAAGAGTCATACTCGTCGAACATCGAGGCAAATTAATGGGGTTGGTCACAGTCAAAGATGTTTTGAAGTATCAATTTCAAGTAGAAGCGCATGAGAATGCAAAAGCAGATAGCGATAGACAAGAGCGGATTTGGCAGTGGATGTATACAGTTGTCGATTGGATTAGTTCAAAGGCTGGATATAGAGCAAGAAGCGTTATGCTTCGAGACACACCTCCAGATAGCCGTGCTTCGAGGAGTATCGGCAGGTCGGAAGGCGATGATGCTAACGTTCACGATCAAAGTAGTGGTATAGAACTAGTGAATCGGACGACTGCTGCTGTGGCCTAATGTTGCATTCATTACGTAGTCATGATGATGTACTATACATAAAAATTAGAAATTAAATAATGCTTAAAAATTGTAAATTTATTTATATTACGCTGCATCGTGATTCACTTCACTGCACAATTCCAATTTAAGTTCGATGACCGACTTCTCCTCTATCCAGGATCCGTGCTAAACAGAGGGGAAAGTAAATGGCCGACTCACCACGGGGTCAAAAGAGAACTGCTGACGAGGCATTCAATGCTCCTCGTCGAATACGTGCACTCGCCCAAGATGTAGTAAACAAAATTGCCGCTGGCGAGATTATCATAGCGCCAGTTAATGCTCTCAAAGAGATGATTGAGAACGCCGTCGATGCTGGATCCACATCCATTGACATATTGGTCAAGGAAGGTGGGTTGAAATTACTTCAGATCACGGATAACGGTGGTGGAATTCATGTATGATCCCACTTCACTTAGTCTCACCGTCCCAATTCCACCTTTTCTAATCGAATTACATCGTTTGACAACATGTTGTAGAAGGAAGATTTACCAATACTATGTGAGCGCCATACTACATCAAAGCTCAAGACATTTGAAGATCTTTCTGCCATGACTACTTATGGATTTCGTGGAGAAGCTCTTGCTAGTATAAGTCATATTGCTCATCTTACAGTCACAAGCCGGACGAACGATACGGAATGTGCATACAAAGCGTCTTATGCTGCTGGAAAATTGATCCCTCCAAAGTCTGGTCAAACCGCTGATCCAAAGCCATGTGCTGGTAATGTAGGAACACAGATCCAGGTACAACTCGCCAAAGGAGACATGAATGCACCAGTCTAACTAATTGTATGACTGCAGGTTGAAGATTTGTTTTTCAATGTACCAAACCGAAGGAGAGCTTTCCGTTCAGCAAGCGACGAATACGCAAAGATTTTGGACATGGTAGGTAAGTATGCTGTACATTGTAAAGGCGTGGGTTTCACTTGTAAAAAGTATGGCGAAGCAGGGACATCACTTTCTATCAATGAACATATGAACGTGATTGACAGGATTCGCAATGTGCATAATGCCACGACGGCGAACGATCTGATCCAATTCTCGGTAGACGATGCTAAACTAGGGGTGAAAATAGAGGGCTGGGCGAGTTCAGTGAACTTTTCCAGTAAAAAGACTACGCTACTGTTGTTCATAAATCATCGCTCTGTTGAGTCTTCCTCGATCAAAAAAGCATTGGAACAAGCATATTCTCCCTTTTTACCTCGTCATGGTCATCCATTTGTTTATTTGAGTCTTGACATTGATCCGGCAAGAGTCGATGTCAATGTTCACCCAACAAAACGAGAAGTCAACTTTCTGAATGAAGATGAAATCATCGAAATAATTTGCCAGAAAATTGTATCATCACTTGGCCAGGTGGACACTAGTCGGACTTTTACTACACAGAGTTTACTCACAACCAAAAGACCTACACAAGCCATTGATGTTGATGTACCAATGCATGATGTTAGCGTATCTATGCCTTCTTCTCATTCAAATATCCACACACCTGTCCGTACAAATACTTCCCAATCTAAAAAGATCTATGAGAATGCATTGGTCAGAACAGATTCGTCAGTCCGCAAGATTACTTCAATGTTACCTCCAGCCAATCTCATGACGTCTGAAAGCGTTAATGACAGCGGAGACGGCGTAATTGAGGATATAAAGTACACAAACCTAGATAAAGAAGCTAAAGTATGTCAACTGAAAAGTATCAAAATGCTTCGTGCAGCAGTTCGTGAAGATCTTCACAATGATCTCACCACATCCATAGCACAACATACATTTGTAGGAGTCGTGGATTATTCCCGTCGTCTAGCAGCGATACAAAGTGGAGTAAAGTTACTATTAGTAGATTATGCAGTCTTGTCGGAAGAATATTTCTACCAACTAGCTCTCACAGATTTTGGTAATTTCGGAACTATTAAACTTGATCCCGTTTTAGATTTGAAAGAATTACTCAAGTTGGGTGCAGAAAGGGCAGAAGCAGATCTATCGCCTGACGAGCAAGAACAGATGATTGATTATGATTGGGAACAAGCCGTGGAAAGAGTTTATGGATTATTATTGGGTGCTCGTGACATGTTGGATGAGTATTTTGGTCTATGTATCACTTTAGATGGTAAACTGCAGACTTTACCGCTGTTGATCAAGGGTTATACTCCGTCAATGGCCATGATGCCTTGTTTCTTACTCAGATTAGGTCCAAGAGTCGAATGGGATGATGAAATGGCTTGCTTTGAGACCTTTCTCGGAGAATTAGCTACCTGGTATGTACCGGAGCCACTTCCAGACGATATTACCCAGGATGAAAATAATGATGGTCTTGTCAAACGCAAGGCTCATATCGAACGTGCATTAGAACATGTTCTATTTCCTGCTTTTCGTTCTAGATTGATTGCAACAAGCCCAATAAAGAATGCAGTATTAGAAGTGGCAGATCTGAAAGGCCTATATCGGGTGTTTGAGAGATGCTAAACCTGAAATATGTTATATGATAACGTTTGATGTATTTTATGATGTATGACTATATATAATAGAAGATGCATATTGTATTATAGAACTACTAGTATGTATAAAGATAATTCACCTACAAAGGCTTCGTTTTAATCTTTTGAGACAATGACAATTTCACTAATCGCAATGATGTTATCATCAGCCTCTTCTCCTTTGTCTTTGGTAAGCAGTACGATATTCTCCAACACCTCCAATGTTTTGTTCCACGGCACACCAAAAAGACCAGCATTAATCTTACAAGACCATATCCTCTCAATCTTTTCCATCTGCATACTCCCATCCCCGTCTTTGGAACTACTACCACATTTCGAATTCCACTCATTCACCTGATTTATTAAATCCCGTACTGCCAATTCCGTATTCTTCAAAATCTCCTTTTGCGAATCCTTTCTTTTTCCATAATACAACGACGTGAATAAACATCCTACGAAATGAGTTTCTTTCCCGTCGTTCTTTTCTTCAAGAATTCTGTCTTCAGCATTAGATACAACTCCTGCCTCTTCTACGATCTTGACTTTATCTTTCTTCTCTACTGCTGCTTTTTCCGACGAAACGTCCTTGTGGGAATTCGATCCAGAAGGGGGAATCAATAGGGCAGTTCCCAACAAACCTAATCTTTTGTCATTTTGAGATGGAAACGCATCACAATGGCGTTTATAAACGAGGTATGCGGCTGGATATCTTTCTGCAAAAGAGAGGGCCATCCCTGCGCCCCAGTGCCCTTGAGTATTACATGCGTGAACGAGGAGAGTGTGGGGTGGGGCGTCGAAGATGTTACCTTTGATTGAAGACGTGTGGAGAGTTGTGATCTCATCGATACTTGGTGATGAAGAAGGGGTAGACATGCGTGCGATAAATCAAGAGATGTGTAAATAAGAAGAAAATGGAATGGAAAGCGAGCGATTTGGGTGATAGTGGAATATGTTCACGCGGACCATTAAGTTACCGATTCAAGAGGTTACATATCTAATTAAACTTGAGATGCTTTTAACATTATTTGTGTGAAAGTGAAGCAGGTGAAGATGAATCAGCCAATCAAGGTCGTGACAAATCCGGAAACAAGTTAAAAAATCGCTTACGTAATCAACATTTCAATCCTGAAAAGAAGTTGAACAACATCAATCAACACCCTACGACTGCTATTTCAAGGCACAACACTGCTGTGTCATCTACACAGTCTTGAATCAACTTCATCACAAACTGGGAACAAGATGGCATCAATCGCAATCTCTCAAACCCGATCATCTCTCCTCAAAAGATGCGCTCCATTACAAACAAATCTATCGACAATCCGCTGCATCTCGTCGACATGCTCGAGGCAGAACGCCGACACAGCCTCTTCGTCACGATATACATCACCATTCCGCGGCCCTGACGAGCCAAAACCAACGACTTCCATCCCTAGCTTTGCGAAATACAGAAACAAAGGCGGAGAATTACCATTGAAGTTGTTTCAATATGTAATGGTCGGATCAATGGGCGCTATATCAGCACTAGGAGCAAAAGCTACTGTCCAAGGTCCGTCCCCCTTTCTCCCCCATTTCATTCTCGAAAGTGTTTTTATCATAAATATGGAAATTGCGAATGTTAATTTGTCATGATAGATTTTCTAGTAAACATGTCTGCGTCGGCAGATGTACTTGCACAAGCAAAAGTCGAAGTCGATCTAGCTGCGATCCCAGAGGGAAAGAATGTCATCATCAAATGGCGCGGTAAACCTGTCTTTATCCGTCATCGAACTGCAGATGAAATCAAAGAGGCGGAGGATGCGAAATGGGAGAGTTTGAGAGATCCTCAACCTGATAGTGACAGAGTGAAGAAACCGGAATGGTTGATCATGTTAGGTAAGTCCTCTATCTTCTCTTTGAGAGTCATAAATAGTGGTGGATAACTGATATTGAAAAAAAATAGGTGTATGTACTCATTTAGGTTGCGTACCTATTGGTGAAGCTGGAGATTTTGGTGGTTGGTTTTGTCCATGTCACGGTTCTCATTATGATATTTCTGGACGTATACGAAAAGGTCCCGCTCCGTTGAATTTGGAAGTACCTACTTATGATTTCCCTACCGATACTTCATTAGTCATTGGTTGAATCAATGTATCAATATATGAATGCTGTAGTTGTCATTATGCATAAAAAGTCATTAATATATTATACAAAGTGTGGAAATTATCAACTCTTTTCCTTTGACATGATGCGTTGCATAGATGATACAATATACAATTATATACACAAGTCACGTATTACCATCATGAATCAAGTGATCCACCGACATACTCATGCATTGCCTTTATTGCTTCCTCAAACTTCCCAGCTTCTATTAATATAGCGTGTCCTTTTGGTTTTATTCCGGCATCTTGAAATGCTCGTTTGGAATCACTACTACCTCCGTCAACCTGCTTTTCAAAATCCCAATCACCGTGACAAAGTGCATATTTCTGCAATACCTCATCTTCAGGATGGAAATAAAATACCTCGGCACTCTTTTTCGTGCTTGACTTTTGTTTCTTCTTTGGTCTTGCGTTGGCGTCATCTTCGTCGTCTTCGGTTATCATATTTGGTAGGTTAGACATGACTTCTATATACGTCCTCGATAGAATGAGGTAATGTGAGTAATCTTTTACTGCTTCTTTTTCAACATCTGAACCTTCTGTAGAGATTCGTTTCATTTCGTCGACCAGCATTGTATAAAGAGGCGGTATGACTTCTGTAGGCATGTTTATCAGCCTTTCTGAAAGTATCAATCCTACTCTTGTCATTGGTGATGAATCTTTGTCGGAAGGGGATTGAAGGACGTTGACTAGCTTTTCTAGTTGTGAATTCGTCTTTGCTCTTCGAGATATGTATGTTGTGATCTCCTCGACGACGGATGTGTCTTTATTTCGACTTGACAAGTCAACCATTGTCAGGAATGCGTACGGATCTCCTTCTTCTCCATCACTCTTTACTGTGGTTCCAATTGCTGGATAACATTGTTTGGAAGGTTCTTCTGGATAACCGAGTATCGAGTCTGTTACTGTAGAGAGATTGATAAAGTCGGAATCGGTATCAAAGAGTTGGCGAAGTAAAGTCTTGATTCCTTGGAAATCTTGAGGTTTGAAATCGAAGAAATCAAAAGAGACATTGATTTCAGATAAGTCCTGTGATTCAAATCAGACTTGATGCAGTGATGAGAAGCCAACGACAAGGACTTGTAAAATGACGGAATTAAGAAGCAGATAAATCGTTGTACGAAGTGGTAAAGGTAGAATATCAAGACATGACATACACTACCACTATCCATATTATCATCTCCATCTGCATCTCGCGTGATCTCATTTTTCAATTTTGAGCCAGCAGCCCCCGAGGATTTTCGTTTGGGCATTGTAATTCAACTATCAGTACAGAATAATAAGTGATATACAATTCAACGAGTATGTGAAGATTCACAGTAACAACTAGTGCTTGTATCGCTGTATTTGCGGGGAAATATTTTTTCTGGCCAGCAGAAAAAAAAGTCGAAGTGTGGGGACGCGGGGCATCATCCCTCTTCACATTCTTATCAGAAGCATCCATCTTTTCAGATAACGAAATTATTCTGATTACTGCTCAATTCCGAACCCCCAAGCAAAGGCAGTCAGGATGACCACAACTAACAATGGCACTGCCAATAGTAATGCGACACCTCCTCCACCACCACATAAATTGTTCGACACGATTCTCGTTCTTGATTTCGGATCTCAATATACTCACCTCATAACTCGACGTCTTCGTGAACTAAACATCTACTGTGAGATGCTACCATGTACTACAAAACTCGCAGATTTAGATTGGTCTCCAGTTGGAATCATTCTTTCTGGAGGACCATTCTCTGTTTACGAAGACGGAGCACCACATGTCGATCCTGCGGTGTTTGAACTCGGCGTTCCAATTCTAGGAATATGTTATGGATTACAAGAGCTCGCCTGGCATTTTGGTAAAAATGTCTCAGCTGGTACTAAAAGAGAATACGGTCATGCTGCGTTGAGATTGGTAAAACACGATGGACAAGCAGAACATGTAGATGAATTGTTCAAGGGTCTTGGAGATGGATTGGAAGTATGGATGTCTCATGGTGATAAATTATCATCTCTACCCGAGGGATTTGTTACAATTGCCGAGACACAAAATGCTCCGTTTGCCGGAGTCGCAAGTCTGTCAAAGAAATATTACGGAATCCAATTCCATCCAGAGGTCACACATACAAAGCGAGGGACGGAATTGATCAGGAACTTCGCGGCGGGTATATGTAAAGCGAAGCAGAACTGGACCATGGACGCTTTTGTTGACAAGGAGATTGAAAGAATAAGAGCTTTGGTTGGAGAGAAAGGCCAGGTCATTGGCGCTGTCAGCGGAGGTGTTGATAGTACTGTTGCAGCTAAACTTATGCACGAAGCTATAGGCGATAGATTTCATGCTGTATTAGTAGATAATGGTGTCTTACGTAAAGATGAAGCAAAGACAGTCTATGAGACGTTGACCAAAGGCTTGGGGGTCAATCTGACAGTAGTTGACGCAAGCGAGCTGTTCTTGGGTAGGTTGAAAGGTATCAAAGATGACCCAGAGAGAAAGCGAAAAGTAATTGGCAACACATTTATTGAGGTATTCCAAGAAAAGGCTAAAGAGATTGCCGCTGCTGCACATGGATCAGCAAGAGAGGGTGAAATCGAGTGGCTTCTACAAGGTACGCTGTACCCAGATGTAATAGAGAGTATTTCCTTCAAAGGACCAAGCGCCACAATAAAAACACATCACAATGTGGGTGGTCTGTTGGAAGGAATGCATTTGAAATTAATTGAACCCCTACGAGAATTGTTCAAGGATGAAGTTCGAGAACTTGGTACCAAACTAGGGATACCAGAAGATCTTGTCTGGAGACATCCATTCCCAGGTCCTGGCCTAGCGATTCGTATCATCGGAGAAGTCACGCCCGAGCAAGTTCGTATCGCTCAAGAGGCAGATTATATCTTTATTGAAGAGATTCGAAATGCAGGCTTGTACAGAGATATAAGTCAAGCATATGCAGCATTGTTACCCGTCAAGGCAGTAGGTGTCATGGGTGATAAGAGAGTACACGCTCAAGTCATTGCATTAAGAGCCGTTCAGACAACCGATTTCATGACGGCAGACATATATCCATTCGACATGAAATTCCTTAGTCGAGTTAGTACAAGGATTGTGAATGAAGTTGATGGTGTTTGCCGTGTGCTTTATGAAAGTAAGTAATGGAATGTGTTGATCGAGTTATTTATTAGCTGACATCAAACTAGTAACAAGCAAACCTCCTGGAACGATTGAAATGGAATAGAGATAAATTTGCTTTACTTTTTCTGTAATGACTAATTTTCACTGATATATTCAAAAGCTTTATAGATTGATCTCATGGCCTCATCCACCTCGATATAACCGAACATGTGTGTTCCGCCTTGCTAAATTTGTGCCGAGCCCTCTCACTGCATTCCCATTCTTGGAAGCTTGATCAATTCTTGCATTGATGTGTCTGCCTTTATCATCTACTTATCCTGCTTGACTTGCTTGCACATCGTAAATGATCGATTCAGAATAAAATGCACAATTTGCTATGCAACTCTGACCTTGCCCGAGCATCGAATAAAGTCCTCAACTTTGATCATTGGACACATGATTGTGGTCATGATCATTTTGAACACCGAATCTACATAGCTGGCAATTATGATGACATCGCAGTCATGCTGCACATTATTATTATTTTTAAAAATACTGTAGATACTGTAAGCAACATCAAGGTATAAATAGGAACGAGGAGCGGGGTGTAGTGACGTCATGGAGAGGAGCTTCTAGAGTTTCCCACAAATGGAATTGAATTTAGCATCACAGACCGACTTTGTCTTCGCTCTTTCAATCACTACTCACAACAGTATTTTATTAGCTCAACAACATCTGACATATCAAACATGGCTGGAGATTCTAACGTTGGCTCCGCCGCAGTCTACGAGGCACAAGATCAGGTATAACATCTTTCAAATCTTTCTATGCTTGGTCAAATATGCGATACTAAGCACAACACAGAGAACATCCCCTGCTGGCGAAAATCAACCTGAGCGCTTCGAGGAAGGTCAAAGCAAGAACGATGCGCACCGTTCCGATGACGCAAGTTAGTATACATGTACTTTGACTTCAAGTAGAGATCGAATACTTATTGTCACGCTAGAGGATGAGCGATCCATTGCCAATAGATTAGAAAAAGAAACTAACAAGGATGATGACGAAGACAAGTCGACGCACAGCGACTTGAAACCAGAAGTAAGTCAATCACAGTCAACCACAGCTTCAAGTTTGGCAACTGATCTTGATAGGCCATCGAACACGGCAACAAGCCGAGCAAGGGAGCTATCATTGATCAACAAATCGCTTTAGAGGAGCAAGCAATATTGGCGAAGAAAGGCTCTTTTGGTCCAAAAGGATCATGATAGTGTAGATATTCTAGCCTTTATTTGATATCTATCTATCTACCACTTCAAAACCCTTGATTTTTATCTTGTCGTCACGTGCAATTAGATCCCTAAGTTACTTCGTTACCCATAAGGATTGACTATCGCGCAATGCAGTGTTGTCAATAATAAGTGAATGTAGCATTATGTCGCCTGCAAGTGATTGCGATAATGGGCCAGGGATACTCGGTAATACATCCATCAGCGGGTGGAGCTGGGCTAGAGTCTCCAGAAGTATCAGACTTGACGTATGAGAAGGGACTCAATGGAGCAAGGTTCCTAAAGATCATACGAGCGAGACATAAAGATGGCGTAGTCATTGTCAAAATATATACTAAGCCATATGTGACACTAAAACTCGATGATCGTATACGACAGTTAGTTCATGAACGACAGCAGCTGGCAGACGTACCAAATGCACTTGCATATCATCGCATTGTGGAAAACAACACAAATGCATATCTTATTCGTCAATATGTTCATAGCTCATTATATGATCGTATAAGCACCAATCCACCTCTGGAAGATATTGAGCGAAAATGGATAGCTTTTCAACTTCTTTGCGCTGTCAGAGATTGTCACGCAAAGAATATATATCATGGCGATATAAAGACTGAAAATATACTAGTGACATCCTGGAATTGGCTATATCTGACTGATTTTGCTGCATCGATCAAGCCGCATTATTTACCTGAAGATAATCCTGTTGATTTCTCGTTATTTTATGATACAACTACAAGGAGAACATGTTATCTTGCTCCGGAACGCTTCACGACAGGCTCTCAATCAGCGAATACGCAACCACAGGGTTTACAATGGACTATGGATATCTTTAGCGTAGGTTGTGTCATTGCCGAACTGTTTACAGAGAAGCCGACATTCACCCTGAGTCAATTATTCCGATATCGTAGAGGTGAATTTGATCCAGCGACGGCACTGTTGGCATCGATCAAAGACGACAAGATCCGTGAAATGGTCCTCCACATGATCAAACTTGATCCTAGTGATCGATACTCTGCACAAGAATATCTCGATTTCTGGAAAGACAAAGCATTTCCAGCATATTTTTATACATTCCTCCATCAATATATCTACTCCATCACTGATACTTCATCGGCACAATCATTATCAGAGGGTGATATCAATCATGACCGGTCAGATCATCGCATAGATCGAATCTATAATGACTATGACAAAATAGCTTATGCACTTGGATTCCAGCATGCGGATTCAGACTTTTCGAGCCAAGCGATACCGAATACATATAACATACATCTATATCCTTTGCAGATCGATATCCCTAACAATCGACACACAGCTATGAATCGTATCGAACTAATCTCAGATAATTCTGCTTTACTTTTCACCAATATCGTGATTGCGTCGTTACGAAGTACTGCTCGCAGTACAACTCGAGTCAGAAGTGCTGAATTATTGCTTACTTTTGGCGAACATCTAACCGATGAAGCTAAGCTGGATCGAGTGCTTCCTTATGCCATGTTACTTCTTGAGGATGAAGAACCCTTTGTTCGAATAGTCGCACTAAGATGCATAACTCAATCGTTATTACTTGTCACGGTACTTTCGCCAATGAACGCCTTTATCTTTCCACGATATATACTGCCTCGTCTGTCCAAGCTAGTGGCAAGCTCTGTTTTCGCTGAAAATGCTCCACTTAGAGCAACGTACGCTGCATGCCTTTCTGGGCTTGCGATTACAGCATCTAGATTCTTGGATCTAACACAAGCACTTCGAGCTGATGGTGCCCTCCCGTCAATTGATCCTGAAGCTGAAAACGATATTGCGGCATATGCTGCATATCAATTGTCTTATGATGTGACCAGAGAGGAGCTTGTAAACCATTTTCAAGCACATACCAAAACACTCCTGACTGATTCCGATGCATCTGTTCGTCGAGCATTTCTTGGTTCTGTAGGAGGCTTGTGTGTGTTTTTCGGTGAGACCTTGACTGCTGATCTAATTTTAACTCACCTAAACACTTATTTGAATGATAATGATTGGACTTTGAGATGTGCGTTATGTGAGACTATTGTTGGCGTAGCTGCATTTGTTGGAAGTAACACCGTGGAAGAATTCATCTTACCGCTACTCATCCAAGCACTGACAGATTCTGAGGAGACAGTTACCGAACAAGTGCTTCGGGCATTAAATAGTATAATAAAACTAGGACTTTTGCAAAAATGGACGTTATTGGAAGTTATGTTGATTGTTGCCAGATTTACCATGCATCCAAGTTATTGGATACGGGAAGCAACCGCACAGTTGATTGATGGTGGGGGCGCAGTGCTTCAGCCTGTCGAATACAGAAGCTTACTTGAACCAATCCTACGGCCATATTTGAAAGTCGAGATAAATGATACGACGGAACTGGTATTACTAGATTGTCTTCGAAAGCCCATTACCAGAAGCATCTTAGATCTGGCAAAAGCTTGGGCAGCTAGATCTGATGAGACAGGCTTCTGGAAATCTGCACGCATATCAAACAATCATGCGCTGGATGTTGTACCTAGCTCGCAATTGCTGGATGTATATCGTGGTACATACTCTCAAATTCCCAAGCTCAAGTATGGGAAGGATGATACAGATAGTCAATGGTTAACTCGATTACATAGCGCAGGATTCAAAGGAGAAGACGAGGGCCAATTACTAGCATTGCGAGACTATATATGGAGAGTCGTAGCCCGTACTGACCAGTCGGCTTCGAGCGAAAGCATTTCCATGTTTGCTCATGTAGTATCACTCACATCTCTGAAAGTTGCATTACAGAATGTCTTATTCGATGAAGATCTACAATATTATGATCAAATTGCTGGAAATAGAGCCAACAGACAGAAGCTGAATCCTAGTCTCAAGGAAATTTCCAGGCAAGTAACTCCAAAGATCAGTGTGAATGACTTCTCGTCGCCAAAATTGGCAAATTTAGAATCTGCTGGTAAAAGCAAGATGCTGCCACTTACTAAACCAATAACCTTTACACAAGCACAACGAACGACACTAGGAAGCGAAGATACAGTAAATGTGACTACCCCGGGATCCGTGCTTTCATCTTCGCCTGGTTCTTTACAATCTGTTGGAAATCGACAAAAACATGCGATCAGACACCGGGACAACGCTATTCATCTCATGAAACCTAACGATGTGACAAAGGCGACAGCGGAGGTCAGTACGGCTGATGCCACGGCACTGGGGACAGTCAATGTTTCCGGACATCATGCCGCAAGCCCAATCACCTCTGTTCCAATAACATCGCCGTTGCATGGTAAGGGACGATCTTATGAAGGCACAGACCCTACATTGAACGCTTTTTTGAATACCTATTATACTTCGGCATTTGCAATCGATGTGGCAGAATTTGGACCCAAACTACAGCCACTGAAGCGCGCAAGACCTTCTGATGTCAATCCCGGCTCAGAAAGATGGAAGCCAGAAGGACTTCTGGTAGCAAATATGACAGAGCATGGTAGTAGAATAACTTGCATTGCTGTTGCATCAGATCATGCTTTCTTCCTAACAGGCTCAACTGATGGAACCGTCCGTATTTGGGATACTTCTAGACTCGAACGAAATCTCTCACATCGATCAAGACAAGTTCATCGCCATCAAACCAGTCAAGCAATTACCGCCTTGTGTTTTGTAGAATCTACCCATTCATTCATATCATGTGCTGCTGACGGTAGTCTCAATGTTACCAAGATTGACACTTCACAGCCCAAGAGTATGAAACTGCATCTTGTAAGAGAATGGAATGTTGGCGCGAGTCAAGATGAGGTTACCCTGGATAGATCGAACGAATCAAAGGAGCACGCAATACAGATTGATCACATGCGAATAGATGGTCAATCAATATGTCTGATCCTAACATCTGCTTGTCGCTTTATTGCCCTTGATCTAGCACAAATTGAAGTCTTGTATTCTTTTATCAACCCTGTCGCACATGGGAGCTGTCTTTGTTTTTGTGTTAACAAGCGTCGACAATGGCTGTTGATAGGTACAAGCCATGGTATAATTGACCTTTGGGATCTAAGATTCCGTATCAAGCTTCGGTCATGGACATTCAAATCCCCTAAAGCGATAACAAGACTTGCTGTACACCCGGGAAAACGAACATCCCATAGAATGCGTGTCATTGTCGCAGGCGGAAGTGCCTCAAACCATGTGTCCATATGGGATATTGAAAAGTTGACGTGTCATGAAGTATATAACGTGGATGACTGTATTGAAAGTCCGAAAAAGATGTTGGCCCGCGATCTCGAACTCATTCCCATAAACGACGAGCAGACAGAGGTTCAATTAGACCGTTTTGGAACGAATATTAGTATGGCCTCGTTCGGATCACCACAACCGGTGACACCGCAATTGAATATGGACACGGAGAACTCTGCACGTGCAGTAAATCAATATTCACAAGAGCAAATTCTACATGGATCTATCAAAGACTTTGTCATACAAATGCATGTACCATCTGATGAACAGACTTCCGTCACTGAAGCTCGACAACATTTCCTCATTACCGCAGGTCCAGATTGGAAGACTCGATTTTGGGACCCTGACAGACTCGAAGGCTGTACGTTGATCAATAGCGGTAGTATCCGACCATATTCTCAAGGTATTGACGAAGATCCTATGAAAGTGACAGTATCAGTTGTCGGTTCAAACACAAAAATTTATACTAGTATCGATTCACTTTCAAATGGTAGCAATGCTGCTTTAGTTGACGAACAACAAATGCGGAAGGAATCCACTGCGAGAGGGACGTCAAGAGTCACTAACCATTCAGGCATCAAGAATGATGGGCCGAGCGCGAAGCAGCCTAGATATGAGATTATACGTAATAGTGCGCAGCATTTATTAAATGGCCATCGAGATGAGATTACTTGTATTGCATTGTTGGAAAAACCATTCAATATTGTCATTACTGGTGATAGAAGTGGCGGCTTGTATTTATTTCAATGATGCTTACCAAAATGATGTAACGAAGTTGTAATTTACGATAACGAATAAGAATGATCATACGTTGGTGTTTGACAAAGTAATGTGCTAAGTTATGTATTGTAATGTGAACGAATGCTATGACGTAATGATTATGAGCTCGTCGTCACCATAAATAAATTTCCCTTTATGAGCTTTTCGAGCCTTGTCATCAAACGTAGCCGTATCTTTTGTTACGCAACGCCACTGATCAATTATTACTTCAATGCCTCCCCTATAATATACTCCGGAAATCCTGTGCAGTATTGTTGATCTGCTGCTCTCACGGACGCCATATGGACAGGAATTGAATCACCAATGCTATACAAAAAATGCTAAAGTCTACTAGCGGCTTGATCAGACACATCAGTGGTCTTGGAATTACGGTCTCGCCATGGGGTATCCGTACCATCAGCACTCGCTCCGTCTCATCGATATCTAGACAATTCGGTGTAATTTCTCCTCGACTTACTAAGATCGTGGAATTTTCCGTCCAAAAGCAGCTCCATGCGTCTTCCACCAAGCAAATCCGCTTCGCCTCGGCCTCCACCATCACAACTACCACTGTCAAACCACGCAGTCGCACTTTGCGAATACTTTACCGCACATTCACGTGGCTGGGCATCTCAGTCTCTGTCACCACGATTGGAATTCTCGCATTTTTCATCTACGATTCAACTACCTATAGCAACGAGCCAGAAGTCTCCGATATACCAATCTCCTCCCTCGCTCTCAATCCCCGTCGGGGCGGACCCAAGAATTTACCCATAGCAGAATACCTCGTCGACGACGATGAAACAGTCGAGCAGAAATCTCGAAAGCATAAACCGAAATTAGTAGTCCTAGGAACAGGGTGGGGTAGTGTAGCTCTCCTCAAGAACCTAAACCTTGATGACTATCATATCACCGTCGTTTCACCATCGAATTACTTCCTTTTCACTCCTATGCTTCCTTCGGCTACAGTTGGAACATTGGAATTGAGATCACTCGTCGAACCAGTACGTAGGATCGTCAAGCGAATAGGCGGACATTTCTTAAAAGCAGAAGCTGTGGATATTGAATTCGACCAAAAGTTGGTGGAGGTTGCGTCGTTGGATAAAGAAGGCAATAAAAATCATTTCTACCTGCCTTATGATAAAATAGTCGTTGGAGTAGGAAGCGTGACGAATCCGCATGGCGTCAAAGGGTTGGAAAATTGTCATTTCTTGAAAGATATACGAGATGCGAGAAAGATTAGGAATCAAATCAATGAAAACTTGGAAAAGGCTTGTTTACCGACGACAAACGATGAAGAAAGAAGGAGGTTGTTGAGTTTTGTAATCTCAGGCGGTGGTCCGACTGGAGTCGAATTTGCTGCTGAGCTTTATGATATGTTGAATGAAGATCTTTGTAAGCAGTTTCCGCATATCTTGAGGAATGAAATATCTGTACATGTCATTCAAAGTCGGTCGCATATCTTGAATACGTATGACGAGGCATTATCTAGATTTGCAGAGGTGAGACAAATGAGAATGATCACAATACATTAAAATACTTGACAGTGACTAATTCAATATATACAGGGACGATTCGCACACGATCAAGTGAATGTTCTTACCAATTCTCGTGTTCTCGAAGTTCAACCTGATCGTATCCTCTTTTCTCAAAAAGATGATGCAGGGAATACAATAAACAAAGAAATACCAATGGGTTTCTGTCTCTGGTCGACCGGAGTAGCTCAATCACCCTTCTCACAAACCCTGGCAGAAAAACTTCCAAGTCAAACAAATCGTCATGCTTTGGAGACAGATTCCCATCTTCGTCTGACTGGAACACCACTCGGCTCCGTCTATGCCATAGGAGACTGCAGCACCGTCCAGAACAACATCTCTTCCCACGTTATGGAATTTCTCCGAACTTTTGCTTGGGACAAAGGTAAAGACCCAAAAGATATCGACATATCATATCCCGAATGGAGAATCGTTGCGAAGCAAATCAGACATAAATATCCACAGGCGGGCGATCACCTGCGTAGATTGGACAAATTATTCGAACAGCACGACAAAGATCGATCCGGCACTTTGAACTTTGAAGAACTGAATGAACTGCTATGTCAGATTGATAGTAAATTGACTAGTTTACCAGCTACTGCGCAACGGGCTCATCAACAGGGTATATACCTCGCGAGGAAGTTGAATAAGCTAGCAAGAGCGGAGGACGTTCGAAGAGTAGAGAGTGGAGATCTGGATGATGCAGTATATAAACCGTTTGAATATAGACATATGGGAAGTCTAGCTTATGTAGGAAACGCAGCTATTTTCGATTTTAATGGTCTGAGTTTCAGTGGTGGTTTATTGGCGGTCTATTTGTGGAGAAGTGTATACTTTGCTCAATCGGTTAGTTTGAGAACGAGAGCTTTGTTGGCTATGGATTGGAGTAAGAGAGCTTTGTTTGGTAGAGGTGAGTTCGACTCTAAATTGACATGCTTATGAACAGCTCACTAACGGTGTTATACTAGATCTCGTAAGTTATTAAGATCTTCAAAGGTCAAGAGAATGTCAACGTGCAAGCAAGTGTTACATAGATATGCATTCGACTGGCTTGTTATTACATGAAAATGTCTATGATGCATGAGAACAATTCATGAACTTGTGTAGATTACGTCTAAGTCCACTACGAAAAATCATCTTCAAGCCTAGTTGCCGCACTTTTCAAAGTCAATGATACAATACCAGAACTTTTCGTGATTCATCTTATCTGCACTGCACAGCTGTGAATCCCGCTAACGACTGAACGCCCAGGGGTCATCTTTCCACACGGTTTGAAACTACTAGCGCGAAATATCAGGCTCAACCAGCCAAGTGTCTTCCCGCCATAGTCCGGCACTAGCGTGAAGCACGGGACATATTCCTTCCGCTCTCGCACTCTCCTCGAAAATCGCAACGTTCGAATCGGGCCAAAAGTGAGAATTGGGGACCCCTGTCCACAGTCGCCGAAAATAGAAAAAGGCGAGTTTCGAGAGTTGCAAGGGTCCTGATGGAGGATTTGCGGGAGGATCAAAGCTTGTGTGTTGGTTTTTCTTGGCTTTTATTTCCAGCTGAGGAGGATTTCGAGTTCATGCAAGGTAGATTGGCCTTCTGCGGGGAAGAAGTGAGGCTACAGTACAGGACGCAATTCAGCTGAGGAGGGAGACACGCCTCGACTGCATTTTTGGTATGAGAAACTTTGAAACTCTTGCTTGTAAGCAGCTTTTAAAACACGTTAAAAACGGGTTGAAATTGGGTTGAGATTCGAAAACACGTTTCGAAACTATTTATAGATCTTTGAATTCTTTTCATTATATGTTTATATAGTTATTATGTACCGCTTAGATACTTATTTATAAAGAATTCTGGCGCGAACACTTTCAAGTCCGAAACATCGAACGTGTTAGAAACTAACTAAAGAAATATTCCACAGACGTAAATGATTCCAGCTGAGCTGCAACAGGTGAGGTAACGCACGAGCCACATGAAGTGGAGCTCAAGGTTTGAGCTTATCGACCTTGGCCGACCAAAACCTTTTCCTCAGCTGAGCTGCGTCTTGATTCCAGTCTGTTTCGAGGGTTGCATGGGTGTTGCGGGAGGATGAAAGCTCATGCATAAATCCTTGGCATACCATCATAGAGTTGCTTTCAAAGTGACCAGATTCGAATCCAGCAAGCGAACCTTGAAAGCGCTCGAGTTGCAAAAGCGCTTCAAATTGCGTCAGGGAGCTATCATCTCCTGTCTTCAGAACATATGGCGAAAAAGTAAGCTGTTCCCCTTGTAAATTCATGACAACGTGCGATGCTTGGGTATGATATGTTATAAACGTCTTGGAATATGAAACATGCTTGAAAGAGAATGAATGATCTGCACGTTGTCTGCTAAAAATAGGCCTGGGACGTTCCATCAAAAGTTTGTAACAGTTCGGAAATTCTTCGACATAGTTCGTCCAGCTGAGCTCAGCAAGCACAGGCTTCTTTAGAGCCTTCAGCCGATCAAAAGTTTTTCCACATCAGAGATACGTTCTACCAACGGGGAACTGATGGATGTTCCGATTGTGGAAAAGCCCAACTTTCCCAACCCTCTTGCTTGGCTGCCTGAATATTGAGTTCTGGCATAGGATGAAGTTTATATGTAAGCTTGCGGGAGAATTTCAACTCCTGCAGGGTCTAGTGTTTCATGATACAAACGACGTAGTTTCAAGATTTCTATCTAGAGACAGACTTTCGAGGTGACTTTCAATACTAGCTAGTCTATGTACCATGATGTCACGATACAGAAGCTTTATTCCTGAATCCATCGCTGCTTGCTGATGTAGGTTATAAAACTCGCTCTAGATCCACCTTTTCATCATGAAACATTGAGTTATATCAAGACTTATATTCCTGACCATTTATACTACCGAAGATTGCAGAAAAGTAGTCCTTGGTCATGGGCTCCCAAACGCGAAAAGGATTTCTTGAGCAGGGGCTTACCAAATATGCGAGCCTTTCACCACAAGAGCAATCAAAACTTCAAGATAACTTATGGTATATTCTCAAAATAGCTATAGCGTCAGTGGTGTCGCTCAAATTGCCACTCCAGTTGCCAAACGTCTCGTTGAATGAAATTGTCCGGTCTGTCCAGATTGTCCAGTCTGGGAACGTCATAAGCACCACCATGCATGAACATCTGTCACAGCGATTATCCGCGACCTTCTCGTATCTGAAACAGAATCGTAATATTTCCGAAAATATAATCGAATCGATCAATCCTAGACGCTCAGCGCCACCGGACGAGAGCCAAGTGGCTAAGTTGCGCTCAATACTTGGTGATTTGTGCAAAAAAGATTACAACGAGCGTGAACTCGCTGAACGATATATGGAGGGTTTCATCTGGAAAATTCGAAATTTACTCTTGATCACATTCCTAACGCACAAGGAAAAGATCGAGAACTTCACATCAGAGTTGGAACAAAAATTCAACACCGGCTTAAATCACCCTTGGGTAAGCAAATGGACATTGAATATCAACAAAACGATCCAGACTTTCTACGGGAATTCCAAGCACAGCCTGGATAGCTTTGTGAAGGGAATTATTAAAGAAACTATAAAACCCAGCTCCAATATACATCGACTCATACGCCTCTCTTTCGTGCTGTTGTGTGTTTCAGATAGTCAAGGTGAAGAGCGCTTGCGTGCATTTATGGAAAATTTGATCCTTTCTGCTTTACACGGCGGTCTGGGGATTGCAAATTTCACGCTCGAGATTGGATGGGATGATCAATTATCTAATCATGCACGGGAGTGGCTATACGCCAAAGGCAAAACCGTGGCGAAGGACAACGAAGACTTTGTCTTTATTAAAGGTCAAGCATGGACTTTGATAGCACGGCAAAATATTAAACAACCAAGCGAGTGGTATCAGGAATATCTGTCATACGCTTGGGACAAAATAAGCACTAATTTTGACGCCAATATGGCCGATCTCGAGCCAACGGATCGCGTCAGAACTGAAGTCTCTGATCAAGAATTTTTGAACAAGATTAAAAAAGGGCTTAAGACGAGCAGTTTGCAGAGACTATCGGCCAAGGCTATGAGCCCGAGCGACGCCAAAGATAAAGTAGTTTTGGATGAAGTTATTGTAAAAGCCCACGACCGATGGAGAAACGGGCATACATCATCTTCTTCACTGCCACTGGATGAGACCGGCCTTGAAGAAGCGTACCGCAGCGTATTTTGGCACGAGGTGGAGTGCCCTTCGGATAATACGAAATGTGAGGAGTACGCTCGCCGAATCTTTGCTACATACGAAGTGCCAGTGAAACAGTTTGAGCGCGATATCCGTGCGTATATATTCAGAAAATACCAACCTTTAAAGACCGACGTGAATAAAAAGGACGATGACCCAAAATCACTAGGAACGTATCCGGGACCGCTAGCAGAACAAATTCGAGAACTTGTAGATACCGCCAAAAAGTCAATCTCGAAACGTCCGCCTCCCGCTGAAAAAAAATCTATTACAAATTGGTCGCAATTGCTCACGAAGCGAAAGGCTGAAGATCCATACACTATGCAAGAAAGTATTGTAATGCATTTGATCAAGGAGAAATGGAACTCGATCGCAACGAATGCCAGACGTGCGGGGGAGGAAGCTGTTGATGGAGTCCAAGTAGAAGCGAAAAATTCGCAGGCAGGAAAAGATATTTCACCTATCTTGCCCACCTTTTACATACAGCTCATGTACGCGGCAACAAACGGAGCCAATACTAAAAATATGCTTCCGTTATATTGGTATAGATTTAAACGTGATGTGGCATACGATATGTTTATTCTTGGCCATTTTCCCAAAGACGCAACTGAAAGTGTTTATTGTGGCTTCAACGCGTTGTGCATCAATCGTTTGAGGAATGTCACACCAAACGGCTCAAAACCCGAGACAAATGCGACCATACTGGAGGGCACTAATTCTCCTCTCCCCAACCTGCACAACGTTTCCAGAATTTTCGGACACCCCCAATCGACAAGGTCTCCAGACCCCAACCCTAGATTGGAGCCAAGCCCTATTTCAACAACCCCGTCTGAGTCTACACATCCATCAAGAATAGAAGCGATCACGACTGTAAACACTCCCACTCCTGTTGCCACATCGCACGGCCACCAGCAAGACCGGCCAGCCGCAACTTCCGAAGATATCTCGAAATCAAGCCGTATCTCGAAATCAAGCCGTAACTCATCACATTCACGGAAGTCCCAGGACCACCTACTTTCAGACTCGGCCAGGTCGTCATTTGAGACAGGTTCTGAGGAAACTAGTACAGGTCATAGACCCATTATAACAGGTTATGGACGTGTTCATACAGGTTCCACAAATGAGGATTTGCTAGCGGAACCTTCCAGCTCGGCGCATGTATGGAGATAGTGGCCGCGGTTTAAAGTCACCCAGTAAATAGCATTTGTATTATTTGTTCGTTAGCTCTTTGTTATGCAATTTGTTATTTCAACCATGAACCATATTGTTGCTGAAGTTTTGTCCCAACATCTCTAAAAGGGTGATCTGTGAAGTAGTGGAAATGCTACTTGAATGAACGCTATCGGCCTCGCGTATTGACTCGCGTAGTGCTATGTAAATGTTGTGCTTATGATCTACCTCGGTTGAGTTAGGAAAAGCGTTGATTTTGTAATACGTTTGACTTTATCGCATAGGTGGAGGCTATTTTTGCGCAGATTTGTGCTTGACCTAAAGGAGAGAAAAGCGATATTTTTAGGACGCATCAAATGCTAATGCTGCAAAGACATACAATAGATTATAGGCATCTTAAAAGTGAATGAGGCAGGTCGCGGATTTGTAACCTTGTTTAATTACATGACGAATTTTTGGCGATATCATTCATATAGCAAAAGATCATTCTTAATAGACAGTTAGTAGGAGAATATAGTAGATACATTATTATTTATTTTTGATAAATTCACGTCGTTTATGTCTAAGATCTGTTGCATTTCATTTGGATTCGAGTAAGCCTTTTCGGTAGCACATTATCGCAAAGGCTGTTTCCTATCACAAATTTGATGTGCGCGACGTGATAAGAGGGCATGACACGACCAACGCGGGTCAAGCTAGTGATTTTCGTCTCGGTTGATATACCAGATACTGTGCAAGCTGTCCTTATAGATGATGGCATCGAAGGTTTCATATGAGGTCAAGAAAGGATTTAGAAGTGCTGATCACGACAAGAATCCACTCAGATCATACGGTAATTCATTTGATGATGCGTATTGCAATGTATCCTGGCATGGGCGATGTGCCTTTGACATGATATGGAACAACCACAGTTTCTGTAAGACGAGATACCGGGCGCAAAGACCTATAAGACCATGATGCGATTACTCATGGGATTAGAGATAATCTTCGTCATTTCAACAGCTTGCATGATATCTCCGAATGCATCCGTCCATCTCGTAGAGGCTTGCGTAACAATAGTCGATGAGGAAACCATTGTAGTTTCGAAATACAAGGAAAGGTGACGGTAAAGTTGATCATCAGGATGGATACTTTACGTCTAGCAGCGTCAGCCTTGATGCTGTTAAAAACCAAAAAATTGCGCCTCTATATAAGATTTTCAAGTCGTAGACAATCCTTACGAATAGATGAAGTAGAAGCAAAGCTCGAGAAAGAAGAAGTTAGGTAAGTCAAGACATCTTATGTTGTACAACGATACAAACATAGGAACAACGGAAAGTCGACCGAGTCATAAGATTTAGAGGACTTGAAAACATTTTTAGGATTCTTAGAGTTCGTCCTGTTGTGATTATCTACTTGGTTACCTCATAAATTATCAATTGAGTAATTAAGCTTTGCGGGGTAGTCTTCGCTTCTCAGAGGGCCTAAGGGACTTTAGTGCAACTTTAGGCCAAATGTGGTAATCTCTATAGTACCTTTATACTAGTGTAAGATACTTGTATCTATGATTCATGGGTGGATCTATATGTTATTTACTAGTACAGTATACCAAGTTTTAGGAGCAAACTCTAGTAGGAACATAAGCAAAATTAAGTTTAAAGTTGAAATTTTCCACGTTTAGTACTAGAGAATTTCGTGGTTTTTTCCATTTATTATTAATATCTTCTAGAAGGGTTAGAATCTTATAAAATAGCTTATCTTATAGATCTATATGTAATCTAGTGCAACATTTGCTTTTTATCATAAGACTAGCCTAATTAGGTAATGATATCTATAGTTGAAGGTGATCTGCTTTCTACGTTTGGCCCAAATTTGCACCAAAGTCCCTTATTAGACACTCCGCGAACAGATCACCCCTGTGCCCCCATTAAGCTTTGTGAGTACCACTATGTTACTTCAGAAATTCGCGGACGTTTGATTCCTAACGAAGGATCACGTAGGATCTACAGGAGGATCAAAGCTTACTTATTGGCTTTTCTTAGCTTTTGTGGGGAAGAGGAGAATGTGGTCCGTTTCTAGAGTTGCGGGGAAATTCGCCGGTCGGATCAGGGCTCATTTATAAAAATCCTCGGTGGAGAGAAAGTTCGGTGATCGAAACTCCGTAGTTTCAACAAGTGCTTCACACCATCAGAGTTCCTTTCAACGCACCCAGATTCGAATCCGGCAAGCGCCACTCGAAAGCGCTCGAGTTGTATCACGAAGCTGTCGTTTTTTGTGTCAAGAACGTATGACGATGGAGTAAACTCTTTCGGTTCGTGCATGCTTCGACAGCATGTGCACTCGGGATAATTGAACGCATGAAACATACTTTACAAAGATTTATTATCTAGAAATCATCACATGGTTTGAAAACGGCTATGTAGTAAAGTTCCAATCTAAACTACGAAAAAGTTCGGAGATCCTTCGACACGGTTCGTCCCGCTGAGCCAAGTTCTCATGCAGAACACAGGCTAAAAATGAGGTGGGGCTGAATGTTTCAGCTTTCAGTCTACCAGAACTTTTCCCCTGGTAGCGATACCGTCAAATGTGTCACGAGTTATAATGCCGATGAATGGTTCGATTGTAGAAAGGCCTAAATTCTATCCCGTTTTGCTGGTCTGCCTGAAAACCGAGTTCTAGGCTAAAATAAAATTATGAGTGTAAATCTCGCTTAGCCTGCGGGAGGATCGTAAACTCCTGCAGGGTCTAGCAAGTGGTCACGACGTAGTTTCAAGATTCTGCACGAAGGCAGAGTTTCGAGGTTACTTTCAATGCTAGCTAGTCGTATGCCATGATGTCACGATACAGAAGCTTAATTATAAAACTCGCTCTAGATCCACCTCTTCAACATGAAATTTTGAGCTATATCAAGAGCCGTATTCTTAGTCATTTATTCTCAATTTCATCAGAATCCTCAGAGAACCCGTCTTTATTATGAGATTCAAGACTAAAGAAGAATTTCTTGAACATGGGCTTACCGAATATGCGGGACTTACGGAAGAACATCGGGTTAGAGTTCGTCATAACTTAGGGTATGCTCTCGACACAGTTGCAGAAATAAGGGAGTCGCTTAACTTATCAGAAGCCGGATTAGACAATTTACTCAATCATGGGAATCTCATAAGTGCTGACAAGCATGTGAACCTGCGTGATGCATTCGACACTACCATCTCACAATTGCAGGCAATGCCACAGCAGAAGCGGGAGATGCACGTTTAGGCTATCGTCGCGCACAACAAATATAAATCAGAAGCCCATCACAAGTTGCAAACGATACTGACAGGGCTGTGTGATAGTGGTAGCAATGGTCATGCGCAAGCTAAACAATATGCGGAAGCTTTCATCTTTACACTGCGAGATCTACTCTGGTGGTTTGTCGAAGCGAGTGGAAAACAGATTGAAAATATCCCCACCGAACTGGTCCTTGGATTTACGGGCAAGTTAAAAGCCAGTGATACTTCGAAGATTGAAAAAGCTATAGGGGCTTTCTATAAAGACTTTAAGAAGGACGTGAGTTCGCTTGAGAGTGGAATACTTCACAAAATAGGATTCTCTGCTTACCGTCCGCTTATACAAAACTACCTTAAGCTATTATATGCTACTGTTGATCCTAGCACTGAACAATTCGATAAATTTGTATTGAAGTTGATCCACTCTGGCTTACGTAACGGTTTGGAGACCGAAAAGTCCACTCTCGAAGTTGGATGGGATTCTCAGTTACGGACACTTGCGGATAATAAGTGCAAACACCTAAATGCCGAACATCTGGTGCGTTGTAACAACGGAGACTTCAAGCATATCCAATCTCTTGCGTGGTCATTTTTGGAGCAGCAAAATATGGAGATCCTAAGCCAGTGGTATGAGGCGTACCTGTCATATATCATGAGCAAGATAACCACTACTTTCAAAAGCTCCGATGGGGCTCTTGTCCCCGAAACAAATCTCATAAACAAAATAAAGTCAAATGAGAACCAGGCTAGCGCTCTGAAATACATTCGTGATGGAATTAGGAAAAAAGCGGTGCCAGAATTACTGGAGACTATTAGGAAAGTGAGCGAAGAGAAAGACGAAAAAGTTCTGGACGCAAAAGGGGGCGAAGAGAACGAAACGACTCGGGCCGCAAGAAAGAGCAAAGAGGAAGACAAAAAAGTTCTGTACAAAGTCGATCTTAGTGCTGCTAATAGATCTCACAACTCTGATGGAGAATCTAAAACAGCAGGCCGTTGGAGCTCGGACGAACATAGGGAAGCGTATCGCATTGTTTTCTGGCATGAGTTAGCGTCCCCTTCGTCGGATGAGTATCGCAAGAAGTACGCTCAGAAAATCCTCGATACATATGCTGCGGGATTGAGGCAGGTTGTGCACGACCTTCTATTGCAGATATCTACGTATCACGAAGCTTTGCAGATTCCCGAACAAGGGCAGAACAATGGTCATCCAAGACCACTAGAACATTATCCTGAAAAAATAAAGACACTTGTTACGGATTTTGTGAAGAGGGTAGTCCGCGAAAATCCGTCTCCCAAGAAAGAAGAACACGTTATGCAACCTTTAACTGGTGAAGGACACGTTATGCAACCTTTTATTGGAGAAGAACAGAACTTAGACGAAGCGGCTGCAAAGCTTTTGCTCAGAAGAGAGAAGGCTATGCACTCTCTGATTCACAACGAACAGTCTTCAATCAAGTTGGCTGTAACAGATTCGGCTGAGCAAGCAGTCATAAAGTTTTCAACAACAAAGGTGCTAAAGAAAGAACATCACCTCTCGGACATCTCTTACTTACAGCTCATGTACAGGCAAGCAAATGGATTTGAAAACGAAATTAAGTTAAAGTCGCATTTGAGGCGTATCAAATTTGAAGCGGTATATAATATGTATGCCTATGGGAGGACCGAGAGCTTGAGGGGTTCTGTCGGGCCATCCAAGGATGCGTCTTTCATTGGCTTCCGCGCTCTGTGCATATCATGTTTGCATCCATTTTCAAAGAACAAGTCTTCAATCCTTCCAAAAGCTCTCAGCCCCAGAAACGATCATGAAATTGCTAACCTCATGCAGCCAGTCCCACACCGCCGAGAAGATTATGCCTCAGAAGCCGCCATTCCAGCATCAGAAAGGCAATCCACATCTCAACAATCAGGTTCAGGGGAACGATATTCGGGATCACAGTCAGGGGAAGAGGATGAAGAACAGGATGACTTTTCAGGAGATGATCCGTATCCATATAAGGATCCGGAACCTAAGAAGGGCCCAACCTCGAAGTGGTGGGTTTGATTATTAACTCCCTATCATACAATTCGTTATTGCACTCATGATCTAGAATTTTGTCGTTGTATAGTTGTTTGTATCTTTGCCGTTCCACATGTATTTCTAGAATCATAGATACGGCTCACAAATGGGAAGGTCAGTGCAGGTCAGCTCGAGGAGAAGTCAGGTAGGTCAAGATAATCCGTGTCATATCAAAGGCACCACCATAACCGCTAAACATGTCGATCGAGTTGTGTGTGTCGATTTCGAATTCTATACCAGATTGCAAACCAGACGCGGCTCGAGCTTGTTCATGCTAAGAGACCCTTGACAGATTATCTTCAAGCATTCAAAACAGAGATTGCGAAGAATGTATATCGATCTGGTCACCGAAAAACGGATGATGCTGGCAAACGTAAAGATATTCCTGCGGTCGTGAGTTTCATTCCTATAGTGTTTATTGGAACAACAGTGCTATTTTAAATGCAATTTGTATAAGATCAAAATACAGCGGAATAGGGCAAGTGTACTAAATAATAATGTTACTTTCATAATCATCGTATGTCTATACAGAACGCTTTTGTATTATCTCCATAGTCCGTATGGTCCATTTGTCGCTTTCCATAATTTGATGGTACCGTCTTCACTTCCAGTAGCGTATATTTTACCGTCAGGTGAGAATGCTATAGTCCACACAGGACCATGATGACCCTTGTTTGTTTCTGTTCAACAAATATCAGCATCTTCTACCGTATTAAAAATCCGACAGACGAGAATATATACATACCTAATTCCTGCTCCGTATCAAGATCCCATACTCTGACCCAAGTATCCGCTCCACTTCCCGTGACCAGTTTCCTTGTCGTAGAATTTACAGCTGCACTAGCGACTTCGTTCTGCATTTCAGCACGCTTTATCAACTCTCCAGGTCTACCGCCATCGAAGAGATATACATTCTTCCCCGCGGCGACACTTATCGTCCCATATCCATCTGATATATGTAAATCATTCAACTCACAACTCCCCATCGGCCCATCGACTTGATACTTTGCAATCGGTCTATCTGGCTGTCTCAAGTCCCACCATCTGACAAAACTATCTTCCGCAGCCGTGACCAGCTCATTAACCCCATCCTTCTTCGTCCAAAACAGACTCCTCACCGTTCCTTCATGCCCTTGTCCTTCTCCTTTCCCCAGCTCTACAAAGTCCGAAACGACTTTTTCCGGCGCCGTGTCGTCGCCTCCTATCCGATCAACGTCCCAGACTCTCACTTTCTTCTCGACTCCGCCCGTCGCGACCTTCAACCCCGCTCGCGAGTTCCCTAGCCCTCCGTTGACGAACGACGGATCGTTGAACGCGACGGCGCGCACGACGTGTTCTTGCGTGATCCGACCCACGCATTGGCCCGAGTGAGTGTCCCATATCCGGGCTGTAAAGTCTGCCGAGCCGGTGATTGCCAGGTCTGCATTCGCGGACAGTCGCGTCGACCATACCGCGCCTTTGTGTCCGATGAACGTCCCGAGCCAATCGCCTGTAGTGCCATCGCGCAGAATAGGACAGGCGTCTTTACACGAGGAGATTAGGTAATAGGATTGGTTGCCGGGGGGGTCGATGGGGGAGATTGTTGCCGAAGTGGACGACGTGGGGGGAGATGGGTTGGATGGATTAGATAAAGGGTTGTTGTTGATGAAAGAGGAGAAGGAGACGTGTGTGATGGGACGAGAGTGGCCGTGGCATGTCAAAGGGACGGTTCTGGTTGATGGTTTGGCTTCTTAAAGGCGGTTATTAGTAATTGTTTACGAAAGCTGAGACGAACGGAGGAGTAGAACCTGTCATAATTCATATATGATTGAAAATCACATTAATGCGAAAAAGTGAATGGAGGAGTGGTCAAGGTAATGATACAATGACGTTTGTAATAATGAAATATTCAGTCCACAATAAGAACATACTTTACTAATTATTTATGGATCATCGTATTGTTTACGTACATGGACTACTGTATTATTGATGACTTCTAATAGAATAATAATATACGCGTCTAGAATCTTCACGCCTTTATTATTCTAACCTTTGTATCATTCCCATTCAGTAATGATATACCAATTGTTCCAGCATGATTTGTATCAATATCGACATCATCCCTCTCTTCGTTTTTCATTACAGATCTATCCGAGCTACTAGGATTAATACCAATGATTCCACCAAGATTATTCCGATCGCCAGGCACCGAAAATTCTCGAAAGGCGTAATGCGATTCACTCAAATATTGACGAATAACCTTTCCTATCTTATCCTTTCCATTCTTGGAATGATGTCCAGTACCACATATAGCATATAATGGTACGCTACTAGCTTTATGTTCTGAAAGACAAGTCTCGAGGTATGAGATTGCTTCCTCGGGATGTAAACCTACAATATTGCTGATTAATAAGATTGAATGGATATAAAAGTGGATGATAACTTACCATGCAAGTCGACATACAACTCCTTCCCTTGACTAGCATCCCTATTCCTATCCTCATATAGACATTTTGCTGCTTGACGATGTGCTTCTCTCATAAGTTCATTCTCATGTTGACCCTTTCTACTAAATGCTTTTGCTGCTTTGACATCATTCCTATTCCACGCTTGTGCTGCGGCTTGTAATGATTTGTTCCTCCTACTTCCAGAATTAAACGCGTCCTTGCGTGCTTTTAAATAGGCTCGATTAGCTGCATCACCTGTTTCGAGCCATGGGATATGCTCAGGAGCAGGAATTGCCTCAGCAATAGCATTATCATCACGAGTTGTCGTTAATGATTTGATTGGACGAAGACCGCGTCGTGTTTGTAACATGACAGTAGAAGTCAATGGCGACCCTGTCGCTGGCGAATTCCTTACCACATCTGCTAGGGAAGCAGACTCTGTTGGCTTTTGAGAGTGATCATCGCTTTGTGAACCATGACCTCCACTTTGACCTCGCTTGCGCTGATTCCTCCTACTATTCGAACGTTATTTGATCCTAGACTTGGGAAAGCTTCGTCGTCTTGCCCTGAGAAGCTTGCAGGCGCAGTGGATTTTGATGTTGTCTGTGAGGCTGTTTGATTTTTCATCGCATTTGGCACGAAATTAGCGAATGGATTCATGGCAGATTGCATCAAAAAAGACGTAGGAGATTTTGGTGCTGTAGCCATTACTTTTTGCTGTGTATCCGTGTCGCCGCCTAGACTTGGAAACGAGTCATGGTCGAGCAGTTGGAAATCTTCAACAGTTGTCATTGCATCCGAGTTGAAGCCGAGATTGGACATCATTGCCGTTGGATCGTGTGAAAACATGCAAGCATTTCCAGCGAGGCAGCTCCCAGCTAACCAATATTTGCACACATGGCTCGTAAGATCGTGACTGTATCGGCAATCTGCTCGAGCACAGTGTCCGGCCGCAAGTATGAATTTACACACCACTGGTGTTTTACCATTTACATTTGATGTAGGCGATCGCGGAGAAGCAGCCATAGACTTGCCGACCAGGTATGATCTTGGTTGATCAGGTGTAGCCATATTTTTGTTCGGTTGCTCAGAATACATCGGAGATGTCATGGCTAAACCAAGATCATATCCGTGTGCCTCCAATGACTTGGCGAGCTCTTCATCCGATCTACCATCTCCCAATACCGAACGAAGGATATCATATGGACTCATGTCAATTGTGGCAGGTTCGATAAAATCTGATTGATATGGCGTAAAAGCTTCATCATTGACTATCCAATTCATGTTTTCTCCATCCAAATCAAAATATGTTTCCGATGCCATACTGCCGGCATCGCTAGCTTGATAAGCACTGAGAGCGGGACTCTTTGGTGCTGGCGGGCGATTATAATTTTGCGCGGGAGAATTTCGCGGCGATCCAATTGTTGTTGACGATATTGCCCTTTTGAGAAGACCGGCCCCACCGCTCATTGCTGCAGATGAAACTCTTGGTGACATTCTGACTGGTGTAGCAGACCGACTAGTTTGCCATGGCGCAGGCGAACGAGTTCGGACCGCGGCTGCACGTATTGGAGCTGGAGATGAAGCCTCTTCTCCCATTTTGTGTCGCCATAATGCGCCAAGTACAGCATCTTCAAGGATCTTGCCTGACAGACCTAGATCTTGTCGCAATATTTCTTCAATGCTATCGGTCTTTTCTTCTTCGCCAAGTAAATCATCTTGCAGTAAAGGCAGACATTTGTCGTACACTTCATCTGATACCATTCCTCAAGATCAGGCGTTCGAAAGTAGTTTGTTGTCAACCAATTCGATCGTGTGTAGTAGGTACAATAGTGTTGATTGGAATGCTACATGAGGTAATGGGTAGAGTCGATAGACATTGTATCTATTAGATTGCCTGTGCGACTATTGATGTCTCAAAGAGCGATTTGTCCGGGGTTGTATAAGCAGAAGAACGATGACGAAATATTGTCTAGGCTTAAAGTTCGCTGACATGGAGGTGCAACCTTATCATCATGAACGAAGACAAGAGAAACGATCACGTGCTAGGCCTTGTCATTCAACAGCTAAAAATAGATATCTCCGTGGAGCTCGTACAAATATGTTGGTTTTGCCTTTTTTATGCATCGAACAATATTGAGATTACGACAGACGACTTTGAAATGGAGAGGGAAACCATTCCATCATTACGATTCATGTCGATCATAGTGTACGTGACTACGTTTGCATCAAATTCAGGACGGAGTATAAAATACGATAGTAAGTGTGAATGGGTGTGCCTGCAGAAATCCCGTCAAATAATGTTGAGAATTCCGTTCCCCATCTTTTTTGAGTTATAATTATTTTGTAAACGGCAGTTCTTTACACGAGCGCAAACCGAAATTTCCGTGGTCTAGATGAAAGTCTATCATCAATACCACGGAACTTCAGTATGGAAATTGTGATCGATTTGATGTTATCGATACTTGCGCTTATTAATCAGTACCTTAGCGTCACAACTAATCTTGCTCAGCAATTGACAATCACATTGCCATGTGTAGGTATATAACGAGTTTATCGCGATGCATGTGCGTGTTCCTTTGCGTTTATAATGGTATAATAATGCCGGAGATAATTATCCGGCTGGTACCAAAAAAAGATCTGATGTGCGCGATTGGTTCAAGAATGTTTAATTCTTTCAGATCAGCAGTTCGCTCTTTGCCGGCTTTTCGGATGCTCCGGTAGCCAATGGGTACATATCCTCCTTTTTTTATACCCATACCATGTCACATCATTTTGAACCTTGATTTTCGTCAATGTAACAACGTTTGAACAACAACGCCGCCTTATTTCCACGCGTTCGATTATGAATGCTCCAACATGTGAACGCACGCATTTCTTTTTTTGTGCCCCTGCCGTTCGTTGACGGGTGGGTCATAAAATTTAAATCTTTCCCCAAAATGGAATGGCGCGAAATTGTCAGAACCAGTTGTGGCAGCCGGTGCGCAAAACAGCCTTTGCGACTCTGCTGGTTTGAAATGGCGTTGAGTCAGATACAAAATTCTTGACACATTACCTTCCGTTCTGCTCCATAACAAAGCATTTTATTCCTTCAACTCTATACAGCCAACCGGCTTAATTTTTTGTGACCAAGCACAAGGCTTTTTCGGGTCTTTTTTCTTGCATATATTTTGAAGAGCAATTATCAATCATTAGGCGCAAAACAAGATTTCTGGAATCCATCTTTACGTGACAAAGTTATTGCGCATAGACCAACGCGCACTTGCATCATTAGCTCGGCATTTGGATATCATAAGGTAGCTTTGTGGGTCATTTGCGCTTTTGACAGCTAGCCAAGTGTCGATGGGCAAGTCTTCCCAACAACTCTAACAACAATATTATCACAACTGGAAGATTGGCGCAATCACTACCTCGTTGGTTGCTGGATTAGGAGGAGGAATCATGGCAAGCTCTACCAATATTACACAAGAGTCTCAGCGATCGCCCGTAAGGGAACGGCGTGCGACAGAATATACAGCTGCTGTATCGCCGTCGTTGGAATCATCTCCAAGATATGTCACTGTGATTCTCCGAAAACTTCCCCGAAACATCGGCAATGATGGGTTGCGCAATATGCTGCTCTTCGCAAAGGACATGGTTGCTACATACCTGATCGATTCAACACCGGATGATAATGGCTTTGCAACCGCGATTGCTCGATTCAATTCATATAACGCTGCTCGAGAAGTCCAAGAGTGTCTGAATGGCAAGATGAATGCTTCTCAAGATTCGAAAATGATTGTGCAGATGGCGGATGACATGTCAGCAGCTGACTCGGGTCGATTAGGAGTTCGACGAAGTACGATTGATGGTACAGCAGCACGGACTGATCAAATTACAAGGCAACCGTCGCGCTATAACTCGACTTTCCAGTCGGCCGATAAAATATCGCCTCCGTTACCGATGCCCGGTCAATCAGCAGAAAACAGCTCTCACTTTCATACTCTTTTTAGTCCGACATCACCCGTAAGCAATTCTACAAGGGATAGACAACAGAATATTGGCAAATCGGTGATTAATGATGATGTGGCAGATGATGATACGGATGGAATATTGAGAGATCCACTAGGATATGCTCGTAATGGCCGTCAAATCACTGGAACTCGGCCACCAATGCCGCATATTCCGACGTCGCAATTCAGCAATTTATCGCTTGGGTCTAACAATTATCATGAAGGGGTCAGTCCTGGTTCTGGCTCGAATACAGGCCTCCCAAATACACCATCTCAAAACCCTCTCTCTGGCCAGGACAATTTCTTTGCATCGCCCATGTCACCTCAAAACTATTATAATCAAGCAGGTCGAGTCAGTTATCCCCCAGCAAATCCGGCAGATCAAAACCCTCCGTGTAACACGTTATATGTGGGAAATTTACCGAACAATACTTCTGAAGATGAGCTTAAGAGATTATTCTCGCAGCAAAGGGGTTACAAAAGATTATGTTTCCGTACAAAGCAAAATGGTCCAATGTGCTTTGTAGAATTCGAGACGGTCACTTTGGCTACACAAGCACTCAATCTGTTGTATGGTAAAATGCTGTCGAACAGTATCAAAGGCGGAATTCGATTGAGCTTCTCCAAGAATCCATTGGGTGTACGTAACGGACAAAATCCTCTATCACCAAACCCGATGATGATGCCAAACGGGCCGTATGGAGGCTTTGGGAATGATATTACACCTCCGCCTGGCTTCAATAACCCATCAACCTCCCCTCCAGGTATCATGATCGGGGCAAACGTGGGTGGCATGTATCTCCGCGATCAAATGAACGATCCGATGGGCCCTATGTACCAAGCACAACAATATAGCATGTCTTCGGCACCATTTGCATCGCAATTACGCGTAGCTCCGCAAGTCATGTACGGAGGACGAGGGGCACCGTCTCCAAACGGGGGACCGCCTTATTTTCCGCAATATTACGAGAACTTACCGCCCCCTCAACAATAAGAACTTTGCTTTTTGATGTTTTTTCACACCATAGCGTTTGCAATTACTCTACTCAGCATGATTTAGATTATGTATTAGCGGCATATTTCCCGTTCAAATTTTGGGCTAGAATTGCTAGCAATTATGCGCTTATGTGACGAACGTCGTTCTGATATATGTATTTGCATCAGATAAGGACTATAAAATGATTTTAGTATGCACATATGGAGTGGTTGACTGTTTTTTTTAGATATACGTGCAATTTAGACGTTGTACACGATAAATTACATTCATTATTATTACAAAATTCTTCAATTGCTTGCAAATTTGACTTGTATTTGTTTTCAGTCTGTGGTGCAATGATATAACAAACCCGCCCCGCATTATATTTGGCTATGCATATACCTATACTCTGTATCATCCTTTGAACCAGAAATGTTATGGTCTATTTGTATCGACTTTATGTTAGATTTCAAAACATATATAGCTGCCGGGTGAATCGTCTTGTTAGTTCCAGTGAACAGCCACGATTCAAACATGTTTCATCACGTGCACACAAACCGACTTAAAAAAATTTCCCCGTCAATGACTTTCTTAAGCTTGTATTCTACTTCCAGTCACGTATATGGCCTCTCAAGCTTGAATTCCGGTTCCATCATAAATATAGTCGTCAAAGACTGGTAATGTCATATATCCAGTCTTCCGTACGAGGACAATGGAAACAAGTCGCGTCAAGATCGAGTTCAAATCTCACATGTCATTGTTCGAATCGAGTGACAGCGGAAACACTACTAAGTCGTTGCTTTTCAACAACAATACCAGCCCGAGATGATACCGACAATAGCAACACTTCCAGAACACGGGTCAGAGCACGTAAAGCCCCGACAAGTCATCGACGAAAGATGTACGCCTGGCTCTGTGGACCTGGCAAAAACTTTCTACATGCAAGTCCAGGAGCAACGAATTATCTTGGCATGTATAGGTTTATGGGTGGAGGTGGTGGCTTGGTGAATCGAAGATTAGAACAACGAAATCGACGCGCCCAACAACGTGGAGATGGCGATACTGATGCTGCTGTGCAACAGAACGATCAAGATGAGCCGCAGTCGTGGCTCTCACCCTTTCCGTTAAATAAAGCCTTTTTTAGTCAGCCAGTTCTGAGTGATGCTTTGAAGGAGGAAATTTATACAAGAGCTGTTGAGGATGAAGAGCCGCTTAGTTCGATCAGTGTAGCACTTGATGTTGATGTTCGCCGAGTCGCTGCTGTGATACGAATGAAGATGATTGAAATTAAATGGCAATCAGAGGTATGTCCTTTTTTTTCACAATTATTGATTGTTGTTATTACAATGATGAACACATTTCACAATTCGATTAGTCTAGAAGACAAATACATGGTTACAAAATATTGCTTTGCGAGCCTCTCTGATTTTACAAAAACAAACTTATGTTTATATGTTTTATAACACTTGAATATGACTATGTTGACTAACATTATTAAACAATTCAGGGAAAGCAGTTTGCCACCGAATATGCATCTGCTGTCATGGATATGCTGCCACAGACTCGATATGATGAAGATACTCAAACATATCACGAAAGCACGACAGATTTACCGGTTCATCCAGATACACAACAACAAATATTCTACCCAATCTCAGAATCACGACAATTCACTCGCACAGATGCTGCAAAAGTATTCTCACCGACGTTGCTGCCGGCAGATAAAAGAATACAACATGCAAGTCTGTTAAAGGACGAAAGCTTATGGACAGATGCAGAAGATGATCCGCAAGATGAAGATGAAGATGCATTTCTGAACAGTATTTCAGACATTGAGGAGGAGGCTGAGCAAGCGAGTAAAAAGTTTAGAGATATGATTATAAAGAATAATGTAGATCAAGATGTTGAAAGGTCTCGTGAAGAAATAGATCCACAAGTTATCGAGGAAATGGTCAACAGTATCGAACTCAGCGAGGAGGATCTTGATCAGATCGAGGCTGGAGAAGAGCATGTCGTCGAGAACAAATCAGCTGTTGACACAGTTAAAGCTCGCCGGTGGGATTTTAAATTTGAACATATCGAGGCTGACAATGTTGGCAGAAATCCTCGTGATTCCAGAGGTGTGGGATGGAGATATGGAATGCCACATGAGGATCGTAAGAGAGGTCAAAATAAACGTGTGCCTCTTAGTGTCTGTGCATAATAGATTATGACACAATATACAACGAGGCATTTTCATGCCCCCCCGCCTTTTGATGAGTGATTTAATTCTTACCCTTTTTTTGTTTTCAACTTCACACTCCACCGGCTTCCAAATTGTGTTATCTCTAGGTATACAAGTTGTCCATGATGGTGGATATATGACAAGTGGTGTCCCTAATGTTGCAATAACTAATTATTAGCTCAATTCTTGTGGTCACAATCACAGAATATCGAACAATGTCCATCATTCTCTCCACATTGTTCTATATCCCACCCTTTCTTCTCCTATCAATTCCTATCCTCCACACTGTCTCCAACTTCCTCTCTCTCCCTCGACTATCATTTATCGCACGATGTATCGGCACGTTCATCGCCTTTACCTTGTCCGCAGCATTTGGAGTCGTTTCCGGCATAATCCTAAAACTAACGGGCTATTCTGGCCTTACACAATACTGCGTATCTCGATCATTTAAATACACCATGCGGATCTTGACAGGCATAACATGCTCCATTTCAGATCCCAATTCATCCCTGGCAATCAGACCCGCTGTTTTCGTCGGTAATCACCAAACAGAGCTCGACGTCCTCGTCCTCGGCTGTGTATTTCCTCCATATTGTAGCGTCACGTCCAAGGCGTCATTGAAATACTGGCCTTTATTAGGTCAATTCATGTTATTGTCCAAGACTGTCTTTATCAATCGGTCGAAAAGCATACAAGCCCGCGCGGCTTTTGCAGGAGCGGTAGAGACGATAAAAAGGGATAGCCAAAGTGTTTGGATTTTCCCAGAGGGGACAAGGAGTTATACGAAACAAGCGGACATGTTGGCGTTCAAGAAAGGGGCTTTTCACTTGGCTGTTCAGGCGCAAGTCGATATAGTTCCTGTGGTTGTTGCGAATTACAGTAATGTTTTGGATGCGAAGAGCTGGGTTTTCAATGCAGGTGCAATACCGGTTTCGGTCATGAAAAGGGTAGAAACGAAAGGTTTGGGGCCAGATGATGTAGCTGCTTTGACGGAGCGTGTGAGGAAGATGATGCAGGAAGAATTGGTTAGAGTTACCGAACAGGCTCAAAGAGATGGAATAGCTGTTCCTGGAAAACATGCTGGGAGTGTGGAAGAAGCAATCAATGAGGATACGAAAAAGGGGATATGAATTCTTGAAATGATGGCATGGCGTGTGGTGTTTCGGAAGCGATGGCATGATTCAAAAACTCTAAAATACATATTCTGTATATTCAAATCTACGAACAAGATCATTAGTCGTGTGTGGAAGTCTCTCGAGTCCATTCTTTCATCAGTTCCGGCGTGGCGTCTTTCACAAGAATATGAATATGATCTGTTCCTGGAACACTCTGTAATTCTGTCCAATTTTTGAACCACAGGACTCTTTGCTTCGCATTCTCCTCTCCTACATCCTCAGCAAGTCGTTTTATGAATGTCCTGTTTACAAAATCTTCAACCAACTGTCTTGACTCTGGTATAAGATCTCCTTTTACTTCATCAACTTTGAATCGTGGTTTGGACCATACAAGAAGATGAACTATTCCATCTTCAAACCCATAGGGCCAATTGTTGATTGAAATCTGATAATCTCTCGAATCGCTAAGTGGTATAGAACTATGACATTTAAAAACTGGCCGTGTAGCATCAGGATCTACTGGTGTCCATCGTAAAAGCTCCTTGAGCACAAATTTTGTGACAGTTCCGTATCGTTTATTTATGTCATCAGCCCAGATTGCTCTTTTGCGTGTGTCGGCTGGGTTCCGGGCAAGTATTTCAAGCCGGTTTGCATCTATTGATATATAATGTAAGTTGTACCGGCTTATAAACTTCAATTTTCCGACGCGATGTCAGAAAATGCGATCTTGACAATACCTATGGTTTCTTTCAATCGCGCCCATGAAAACGGGACGAAATCCTCATCTTTCATAAGTAGCTGTTCCAATTCACGCTCAGATAGTGAGATGCCACTCGCTGTAATTTCTTCCATGCTTGGTCGATCCTGAGAGTGATCCATCACCATTATCTATTAGTAGCTTATGTTGTTGTTGACACGTTGGCATCTATCACACTTACAACAAGTTGAAACATGTGAAAAATAAATACCCCCCCAAAAACATTCACTACTAAAACGCTCCACTTTTTTTCCACACGGCAGGTCAGTTTTCTATAACTCAACTATTCATCCTTGGGCGTGATGGCTTCAACGCACCCAGGCGTACTATCGTCCCCATTCGTTATTAGTGTGGTAGTCCCATCTACACTTTTGATTTGTTCTGTTGCTCTATTTAAAGCTCAATGGACACCAGTAGCAGTTGCTGCAGCTGCATGTCTAGCTGCCGTCCAAGTCTTTGTGAACCGTAAGTTAACCTACTAATAAGTATTTCGATCATTCTACAGTCGGACTGACATCTAACACTCTATAGGTACTCGAGCAATTCTAGACCCTATTCGATTCCAATCCTTTCCTCTTATTCAAAAAACAGTTCTGTCTCATAATACTGCCGTATATCGATTCGGTCTTCCTTCTTCAAAATCAATTTTAGGCCTACCTATAGGTCAGCACATTTCCGTAGCTGCAGAACTCGACGTGACTGATGCAAAGACATCAACCGTCACTCGTCGCGAGGTCGTCAGATCATACACTCCAATTTCTTCCGACAATGACTTGGGTTACTTTGATCTATTGATCAAGGCTTATCCAACAGGAAATATAAGTCGACACATGTCTACTCTCAATATAGGCGATACATTAAAGGTAAAAGGTCCGAAAGGTGCAATGGTTTACACGCCAAACATGGTCGAACGATTTGGAATGATTGCTGGAGGAACGGGAATTACTCCGATGTTACAGATAATCAAAGCTATTCATAGAGGTAGAAATATGGGTGATAGGACAGAAGTCAATCTGATATTTGCAAATGTCAACGAGGAGGATATATTATTGCGAAAGGAACTGAATGATATGGTTGCTGCCGATAAAAAGATTCATGTACATTATATGTTGAACAATCCTCCAGAAAAGTGGCTTGGTGGTGTTGGATTTGTTACGTCTGATGTGATCAAGGTAATGTCATCAACTTCTAAACTACTTATGGACCATACTAACATGGTTATGCTAGGAAATGTTACCTCCTCCTGGTCCAAATATGAAGATTTTGATATGTGGTCCTCCACCCATGGTATCGGCTATGAAAAAGGCTACAGAATCATTAGGATATAACAAGGCAAGAGTGGTCAGTAAGCTGGAAGATCAAGTCTTTTGTTTCTAGTCTAGCGAATTGAGTTTTGTCAAAGAATAGATTAATAGAAGCATTCATTCCATCTATGTTTAATAATGGACTAGTTTAGATCTGTGACATGTTTCGAAATTGTATCATTAAAAGCTTGGAATTGCGTCATAGCTAATTTTGATGTCGTGATGCATTCCATTCATTATATTTCTGGTCTGATATTTTGATATTTATCAAGTTCTTCAAGTCACACATGTGAATCAGATTACGAATCGTCAGAGTACTCATGATGTCAATATCACTTTAGCGCGGAAGTTTCGCCAACAAAGTCCATGGGATCTTAATTCAACACTCGCAAGAATCTTACCGAACCAGGGATATGTTCCACAAAATACGATGAGGATTCATGGTTGAGATTCGCTTGGCTATCATGTGACTTGTTTCAGACGCTGTTTGGCACAAAGATAGATATTTATAGGTTGCTCAGCGCCTCGGATATTCTTGTTAGGGGTTGATAACATTAATCAAAGTAAGACGATATTTTTGAACGCGTATCTTATCTTGTTTCGCAAATGACCATGAGTCAATCAATACAATACACTGTCTAGGTATTATTTGCTTACGATTGTAGATTGAGATCTGATCGAGATCTTGTGCAATACATAACAAATGGATCACCTAAGATCTTTAAAAGTCCTTTTGTTTTAATCGTAGTTTGTCGCTAAGAAAATATTTCCCGATCTCCTCGTCATGAACCCTTGAAACTACATCCAACTCCAAATTTTAGTATAGTATTGGTTAGCTTATATTCTTGGTTTTCATCGGTGTTACAGTCTTTGTTGGGCAGAACCCCTGATGGTCATTTCCCTTCGGCCCCGCAAATAATTAACCGCTTGGCAATATTTTTCGCTCCGTACAGTAATAGCATTTCCACCATATTATTATTTTTATTATTGGAACCGATTTCTTCCACGACCAAAAGTGATCAATGCTTTATTAGAATCAGCGTTTTTTTTTCTTCCCTCTGGCATCTTTGTACGGCAATTTATCATGCATCGTTTTTGATGTATAACACACTCTTTTGAATACAAATAAATAGAAAAATGTCTGTACAAACAATGATATACACGCGGCAGCATCAACTCCCTGAATATGTAACGGATGCGATGGATCTAAGTCCAACTGACAGCGATGAAACAACTACTTTTACATTCTCTTCAAGTCCATCTTCACTGGGAAGACCACCCACACCTGGTCGGGGCCCTTTGAGCTCCCATCCTGTTTATTCAATCACACCGCCTTCTTCGATAGGAATAGGCAAATCTCCTAATTATGGAGGATCAGAAAAGGCGGACTCTGCAACAGCGGGATCACCTTCTCTATATGAGGACTCCTTAGTGTTTGGAAAACCAGAGACATATATGCTCCAGCACGACAAAAATGCTTGCATGCCGTTGGCGAACTCTTGGAATATACATCAAAGTCCAAGAATGCTTTCTCGAACATCAACAAGAAGTTTAAAAGGAAATTCGGATAAATATGGGTACGATAACGAGAGTTTATCGATGGACAACAGGAGTAGTCACGATGATAGTAGACCAACCACGCCGTCGCGACCGCAAAGTCGACCTTCGCCACAATCAAACAAAGGTCTTCGCAAGTTTCTTTCCATCGCATCTTTACGACCAAATATTACAGCCATGCCTCCACTCCCAATCACTATACAACACACTGTACCATCAGTCAAGGAGAATCGCCCCGTACTAGACTTTAAACTTCCATTAGTATCATGCACAGATATTACAGGAATCAGTTCCCCTTTGGATACCCCGGAGTCAGCTTATTCTTCACCACAAAAGAATTCACGAAAGCAGCGACCTGTGATTCCGAAGCTTGAGCCTACTTCAACCTCCCCTAATCGTACATGGCTTACTTTGTCCCCAAGCCCGAGCTCGTCCGAACCAGGATTATTAACCCCAACAAGTCCAGGAGATTTTCCTCGTTCACCACAAAGTTTCAGCAGTCGCATGTCAAGAGGAAAGACTCTTTCCTGGTTCAAACCGCGATTCTCAACTATACTGACAGGTAGCCCTGAAACAAGTCCTATTAGTACAATACGAGGCGCTGGTTATGCTGATGGAGGTGAAGGTTCAAGTCCAAAATTATCCGTCATTGCACCAAGTCTGCCTGAAATCCGTTCTCTTGGAACTGGGAACGCTAATGGAAACACTTCTTCATTCTTGGATACCACAGATACATGGGGAGATGATATTTTTGCTGATATTGGAAGATAAAGCTTTCTTTTGGTTCACACGCTCTCATGTATGAATAATGTTTGATTCTATTACGACTTTGTAATTTATAATGTAGCTTAGTGCTGAGCACAAAGCCGTTTCTGCACACTCATTTACATGTATTTGTACTATCATAGATATTTATTATAACATTTTATCATTTTTATAGATACAGTTGTAATCTGAATACTTTCTTTGGTCATGAAAAACGCGTTTTGCACATCACGCGACTATATAAAGTTTATCATCGAGTTTTTCCTCTGACGTCATCATCAAGTCGAGTCTTTGAATTTACACCTTTGGATAATCGTGCTCTATCATACAACGATCAACGTCATCATGCTATGCGATATATCATATCGCAGTCCATCAATGACATTAAACAACATGTGTTTTCGTCCGTACTTTGGCGATGTTCATTCTCAAGTCCGAGATCAAAAATCTTTCGAAGCAAGAGTGGGATGACATCTATTTCGACGAGATCTTTTTACCAGACATATTACAAAAATCAACAATCTGCTTTGAAAGGGTATTATGCCGATATTCTCTCTACTAGCGAGAGCCAAACATGCGCCACCAACAACAATACTTCTAGCGGATTAACGCACCTTGATAATCGAGAATCTTCTACGCTTACTACTTTGCCAGCAACTGTATCCCCTGCCGCGGGAGAAGAAGCTAGGAGTGACATCCCGTCTAGACCTTTAGAACCAGAGAATTGCTGCATGAGTGGCTGTGCGAACTGCGTTTGGGATCTCTATCGAGACGAGCTCGACGCTTGGAATGAAGCCGTTTCTAAAATCACGGGGGAAAAGAGTGGTATAGCGAGAAAAGAGACGGAGAAGGTCGAGATGGACGCTTTTGAGAAGTTGGAGCAGGAGTTATTGAGAAAAAGACGCGAGAGGGAAAAGGAAGCTGGAGGGAAATGATTATCTGGAATGACTTCTTGTATTCATTATGTGGGGATGATGTATTTGTATTTGTGTGTTATAAGTTGTATTCTTGTAGGATATGTAGTATAGCTTTTACTCGTGGGCTAAATCATACAGGATTAAATTAAAGGTGTAGCATAATTGTTATTGATGGACACCAGCATGTATACTCGCTCGTTCACATGTCTACAGTTGACGAAATCTTAAAGCTTTGAACTCCGCATTTTTCGAAAACAGCTGTAACTATTGCTAAACTGTACTACTCTATTACTAACCAACGCGATAATTTATCAATCACATCAATTGCAAAATGGCGGTTCAAGAGAACAAATACTCCGTCTTATTACCGACATATAACGAAGCAAGTAATCTACCCATCATAACATGGCTTCTTGCCAAAACCTTTCAAGAACAGTCAGTACCATTATCGCAATTCAGATGCATATTCACAGCAGTATCTTATCATAATTGATTGATCTAGTAATCTCACATGGGAATTAATAATAATAGACGATGCCTCACCGGACGGCACGCAAGACATCGCCAAAGAACTCATCAAAGCGTACGGAGCCGACAAGATCAAACTCCATCCCCGAGCGGGCAAGCTGGGATTAGGAACCGCATACGTGCACGGCCTGAAATTCGCATCTGGAAATTTCGTCATCATAATGGACGCTGATTTCTCGCATCATCCAAAGTACATCCCCGACATGATTTCTTTACAAGCCGATACTGTCTCTTCAGGATCGCCCTTGGGGTACGATATCGTGACGGGAACGCGCTATGCGGGGCAGGGAGCCGGTGTATATGGCTGGGATCTGAAGAGAAAAGTCATCAGTCGTGGAGCAAACCTCCTTGCGGATACGATGCTCAGACCGGGCGTCAGTGACTTGACTGGGAGTTTCCGATTATATAAAAAGGAAGTATTGGAGAAAGTCATCGCTAGTACTGAAAGTAAAGGTTATGGTTTTCAGATGGAGATGATGGTCAGAGCTAAAGCTATGGGTTATACGGTCGCTGAAGTACCGATCGCTTTTGTGGATAGGATCTATGGGGATTCGAAATTGGATTCGGACGATATCACAGAGTATGCAAAGAGTATTTTCAAGTTGTGGATAAAGGTATAACGGAATTGATATCAAAAAAATGTAATTGAGTGAATGAAAAGGCTTTCAATTGGAGACCTGGTCTTTAAAGTGCGATCATTACAGATGATAACTACTGTAGTACATTTCCATTGTAGTATTTTTTAAATATTCCACGTGATATTTTGACATTCTTGGTTGGAATTTTTTGACTTTTTGACATCCAAAAAAGGGGTGTCACGGTGTGTACTAAAAGTTGCCAAATGATGTTGGTAAAATCTATTTCTAGTACAATACTAACCAAAAGGGTAAAAGTCAATCAAAATATTGTGGTTCGACAAGACATTGATACAAACTTTCATTTTGGAAATGGTTGTTTGCTTTTCCTGCAGAATAATTAATTAAAAAAGAGGGTACAATATGAATTTGGTCTCTGCATGCCTTGCCCACCAACTAATTCACTAGCGTCCTGTGACTTTTTGTTTGATTTTCAGTCTTGATCATTTCATTTTTGTGAATATTTGAATCATGTAAATCATACCAAAACCTTTCATGATATAATATATAATATAGTACGCTCGTTGAAAATCGAACAATTTCCGGAGACAACCTTTTGGATGAATATTCGGTAGAGCTTAAATTATAATGAGACAGAAATGTTCCTCAAGTCACGAAAACAGGAGTCGAGAGTCATCGGAACCCCAACAATTCATCCTGCTTTCAGGACTGTACCATATAGTTATGAAGATACAAGTCCTTCGGCAGATGAATTCAGAGCATTAAATATATCATCAGAGTAAGCAAATATGATTCCACAAAATATATAATAAATAAACATTATAAACTTATCGCGGCGTTTCCCGTAGGAAAATTAACGGTACCTCCCTTGAATGTCTACCTGTCACGAATTCTGGGCATAGACGTTACACATCATCGGTATATTCACAAGATATGCCCCACAAAGCTTTATTAGATGCTGCAAAAGAATCAAAATCACTGCAAGAACAGGCTGGCTACAAGAATAAACAATTACCTTTATTTGCGACAGAAAAACGTGTAGGACCAATCACTACCACGGGGTTTTCGACGGCAGGATCTGAATATGCCAGGCCATCACAAAATATATATGTAACAAGCATTCAATCGCCGAAATCACCGGATCAAGAAACGAGGTGGGATCCATACAGAGGAGAGATATCTCGCGACGGCAGGGGGAAGCCAGGTCAAGTCCGACCAGCGGATGTTGAAAAGATACTACAAAGTCCTGTTTCTCGATCGCCGGTAGCTCGGTACGAAGTTTCTGTCTCTTCAGAATCGAATATGGATCAGACAAAACGCAAAAAGACTACATGGGCAGAAAAAGCGACGCGGATAAAAGAGATGACATCGTTTGATAACGGGAAGCCTTGGAAGAATGGGAATCTGAAAAGCCCTAGTCCTATCTCAAAAGATAATCAGTCAATGAATTCAAACTTTACCGCGACTAGAGATTCTTCAAAAGGAACGATACCCGAGAGTGATAGCGATAATTCTTTGGGATTGATGTCACATTCGGAAGATGAAGGACGAGTATCTCCACTCTCATTTCGAGAAGAATTGTATGATCGGAAAAGAAGTGGGTTTTCTGCACAAAAAGATTCCTTGCCAGATTTAGGTCAATCGAATGGTGTATCGCCAGGAGGAAGTGAAGTTGCTAGGGATTTATTATCTCCAAGTTATCACCGCCCTTCTGTATCTCCAATTTCTACAGCACCTCCTTCTATACGACCTATGAAAGTAACTCGAAAACCAGTTGCTTCTCAAGTGTCGGCCATATCAGCAGTTTCAGAATTAGATACTACATCTCTATCGAGGGTACAAGACATGAGATCATCATCGGCAAATTTACAAGACACGAGTTCAACATCGGCGAATTCACAAAACATGAGTTCATCATCCGCAAATTGGAGAATGGCGTCTGATCTTCGTACGCCTGTCGTTATTAATAACGATGATACCTCATCCGTTGAAACAACTCGTATACATGTTGACGATTCCACTCAATTATCAAGAGAACCGGCAAGTCGTTTCAGTTGGACAACAGTCGCAACAGCTACAACTTATCAACAAGACAGTCCTCCTCCAAGTCCTCCACCAATCTCCACCCTTCCTCAAATAGATCGTAAACTCTGGCGAACGTATCAAATCGACAGTCCCAATACAGACCCATCGACAACCCAATCACCACCAACCCCACCCTTTTCCGACAACGAAAATACAAAAACATCACTCGTAGAATCACCGAGAAAAGCTCTTCCTACCACACCTATCCAAGCGACTTCTCCAGGTCCAATGTCTCACGTCGACGTATTACTGATGCAAGATTCAGAAGTCGGTCTTCGAAGGAGAAACATACAAAAAGTAATCGCGGATCTACAACGAATAGACAAGGCTAGTCCGTTGGACGTCGATTGGAAAACTAGCAAGGCGAACAAGAAGAAATTAGAAGATTGTCAAATGTTATTGGACGATCTAGTACGTGAACAACATGAAGTCGGACTTGCTATTTCCCGAGCGCGGAGGAGAGCAGAGAAGGAAGAAGGCGGTGAATGTGGACTTTGGGTGAGGAGAGTTACTGGATAACTCCCCTCTGTTTATTGTCGATATGTGTACGATGACGAGAATGATGAACATGTCATGTATTTTACGCATCTCCTTTTTCCCTTATTTGAGGTTTATATGGTTCAACGCTGTGCGTTTGTTTGTATTCGATTGGATTATTAGCGAGCGAGTCGACATTTTTATAATAATAAATCATAATCATTTCATAACAGCGATATATGTTTTGTTTCTAACTCCAAATACGAATGTAATTTTACACAATATGTCATATCGTCATTATTGGTATCTCTTGTATACTCCTCTTCTCAACAACTAACGTATCTAGAGACGGATTGTTTTCACCTCCATGTATCCAAGTCGTCGGAGGACCTTGTGATGTATCTTGTACAGAATCGATTCTCTCCAACTCTCGCTTCTCCTCATCACTACTTATCTGTCCTACTTTATCAACACTTTCTTTTTTGATAACATACACCTCTACAACCTCCTCTTTCCGCTCTTCTATAACCTCGAGTCTTGATTCTTGTATCTTCTCCTCTATCTTTTCTATTCCATCAACAATCTCAATTTTATGTTTTACGTCATGTCTCGGTAGTGGTGTATCTATGCACACGTCAGTACATGTCGGAAAAAACAACAAGAAAAAGAAAGAATGAAGGATCGGGGTGCATACCAAAGATAATCACGTTTCTGGTCGAACAGTAATGTTTTGGCTTCAACCATTGTGATAAATCATACGCAGGCGGTTGGGTATGTTTCTGAACATCATCTTCATATTGAATATTAGATTGAGGTGGTGAGTAGACGTATTCCGTATTCCGACGGTAGAAAAAGGTCTTGTCAAACATTTTCATGGGCATCTTGGTTTATATACTCCTTTTTGAGAATGTAGATGGAAGGGGATTATGTGTTTTTATAGGACTGTGGGAGATATCATGGGGCTGAGGGGAGTGGAGGGGGAGGAGAAGGGGTGGAAGGAGAATGAAAAACACAGAGCAGTGTATAAATATCATAAAATCAACAAATGAAATGACACGGCAGCCTCATTGTGTCAAAGAGGGGTAGTCAAGCTTGGATCAACATGTTGCCTAACTTATTTTGTAATTCACCAAGCTATGTTTGGTATTATTTATAGCCTTGGGAACGACGGAAGGACGGGAAGAGATGATGGACTAATTTGTTTTGTCTTGGCGAGGCTGTAATAGCTCATAATTGAAAAAAAATAAGTGGGGTAGTAGGGTGATAGCAGTGTTGGAGGTCGAGTCATGTTGTTATAAATATGACTAACTACACGTTACTCCATAAGTACGACCATACCTTGCAGAAAATACTCCCTCTCGTCCGCTCGGGCCTGTCAAACTGCAAAGGGTATAGTTAGTAATAATGTGGGTGACCAGTTGTGAATCCTGTATGTTGTACTTTTTGCACGTTTTGCCGATATTTAGTAGTGGTTATATAGACACACATTGAAAATAGTCAAGATATATTTGTTATCTACTGTCATTCGATGGAGAAAGGGCACGAAAGGACAAAATGTAGACATGGTAATCGACCGCATGATGTCCATTACAGCTGTCTTACCGCCCGGCAATATATCTGCCCTATTATTTCACTACCAAAATATATCACTACGAGTTTATTGTTGATCTTTATTCAAGGGTCGACTATTTACCAATATGATATTATGACAAGACATCGAATGTCATACATGTCTACGCTATGATTACCTTTTTCTTTCAAAAACATGGCAGCACAATCTAATTCATCCCAACCACAACAAGTTGTAAAATCAACCGAAAGAGTTTTAGCAGAAGCAGATCAACAATGGTTATTCGACGAGACGGAATTGCTCTCGACACCCTCGATTCGAGATGGAATGTCGGTTGGAAAAGAAAAAGAGATGCGCGCAAAGGGTGTCAATTTCATTAGACAAGTCGGAATAATGCTCAAATTACCCGAACTTACTCTTTCTACCGCTTCAATCTTCTTTAATAGATTTCTTATGAGGATGAGTTTGGTAGATCGACCCGGGGTAAAAGCGCTTCATCATTATGTGAGTTGTTATCGCTCTTTACTCCTCAATTGAGCGCGTTCTGATTGATATTAGACACTCGCTGCTACATGTTTATTCGTCGCTACAAAAGTCGAAGAATCTTGTCGTAAGATAATGGATTTTGTCGTCGCTTGCTGTCGTGTGGCTCAGAACAATCCCAATCTAGTCTTGGATAAAGAATCAAAGGACTTCTGGAGATGGAGAGATACAATCATGTTGAATGAAGATGTTTTACTCGAGATGTTATGCTTTGACATGACGATCGAACCACCACACAAACAATTATTTGAAATGCTCAAGTTTTATCGACTAGAAAATAATAAAAGTCTTCGAAACGCCGCGTGGGCTTTTGTTACGGATAGTAACATGACTCAACTTTGTTTGATATGTACTTCACGCACGATAGCGGTTGCGGCTCTCTTCGCTAGTGCAAGGATGTGTCAAGTAAAAATACCAGATTCTCGAGAGAATAAGCCGTGGTGGGAAGAGCAGGGCGTAACATCGAAAGACGTGTTAAAAGCGATAAATTACATGGGTGAGAATTATGAAGTTCCACCACAAAAGACAGGGGAAGATGGAGTAGGGAGTAATAATGTCTATGTAGGTCTCCTCATCGATCCTGAAAAGAAAGATGGAAAGAATGGACTTGAAGGAGTTTTGGAAAATACGAGACTGAAGCATGATGAGCAGCGTATCACCTCACCGGTCGCGGTATTTACACCTGATGAAGTCAATAAGCCGAACAATGAGAAGTCTAATATTGTGAATGGTAACAATCAAGTACAGGAACGACAGGAGAGTGTTGTAAATGATGGTGGTATCAATGGAACGAAACGATCCAGACATCAACAAGAAAACGGAACAAGTTTGATCTTTCCTGATAGTAAGAAGCCTAGATTGAGTGACCCAACGACTGACGATAAATCTACGACTTTGAATATACAAGAAAGTCGTGATGATACAACAGCCTCTAATGGCGCAAAAGCCGAGTCTAATGTCACGAAAGAAAATAATGTCAAAGCTGACGTTGTGCGTGAAAAAGAAGATGACGTTGAAACTAGTATTGTACGTGAAAAAGAAGATGCTAGCGAAGAAGGAGAAGTTTTGGAATGATTCGATATTATTATAAACTATATGATATGACATGAAACGAAGTAATGACTGTATTAGTAAATCCATCATTCAAGAACATTTTATACCATGACTATTTTCCAACAATATCGACATTATATATTTTTTTCCCCAAGAGTGACGATTAATTTTTATACCATCGTGACACTTCACCATTTCCAGCACATGTATAATCACAACTCTCTTTGAAAACATGGCATTGAATCGCACCTCACCATATCAAAGACTAATATGTCGCTCCTGCATACATCTCCTCTCTCCGACCTCCATCCCTCTTGTTATCAGAACCCTTCCATCTACATTCTCCCAACTCCGACAAAAATCCACATCAACCAAAGGTCCTGATAGTATTACCGTGCGGCTCCTCAAAGACATTGCCGGCTATGGAAAGAAAGGTCTCCTTCCCCTGCTCCGTCCTTCCCATCTTTATCCATTTCGTCATCCTAACATGTCCTTTTTTTGTTCGGATAGGTTCCTACGTGCCCATCTCAAGAGGTTTGATGCGCAACACCTGGCACAAATTCAACAAAGCGACGTACGTCACTGCGCTGGAACAACGATATCTCAAAGCAAGCAACACGCCCGTCGTTCGAGACGTTTTGTTCGGGTTGGCGGGTGATACAGACAACGCAGGTGTGAAGTTGAGCAAGAGGAAGCAAAACCTCGTCAAGGCGCTGAAATTGAATGATGGGACACCTGCTGCGGACGTCGTTGGAGAAACGGAGGTCGAGAGGGTAGAAGTCGAAAGGGTGGATGTATGTACTCCCTCTATCTGTCGTACTTGACGTCGACTGGGCAATGACGCTAATTGTAAAAAATAGCCTGAACAAAGTCTGGAGTTACTGGATGGGTTAATACCCTACAGAATGGAATTCACAAGACAGCAAAAGTCAGGAACGGAAAACAAGTCTGCGATTTTTGGAAGCGTTACGTCTGCGGATGTGATTGTTGCTATTAGAGATTTCATCAAAGATAATGATCAGGCTTCGAGAATTGTACTTGTCGAGGATGATGTTAGATTTATCAAAAACGATCAATTGGAGGATGATACGTCGGATCGGATTAAAGAGTTGGGAGACTTTGAAGTACAGATAAGTGTAAAAGGTACGGAAAGGTCAATTACAAGAAGGATAGATGTCGTGGCGAGTGAACAACAAAACAAAGAAGAGCAGAATAGTGGAGAAAGTATTACCAATAAATCAATATAGTATAATTACGATGGTTGTATTATTATCCTAATTAGCAAGCCGAAAAGAATCTATAAAACTTGAATCTTTTCAAACAGTAAAAACACACCCGTGCTAGTATGGTCATGATGTCCCGACGATTAATAATTTCGACGGTAATCATCTCCACCTCCATATCCACCACGTTCTCTCCGTCCACTAGGACTGGAAGGTCGGCCACCATATGGTTCACGACCGTGACCACCTTGAGAACCTCCTTGGTAACCTCCTTGCCCACCAGCGGGAGCATTTCCTTGTCCACCACCATAATTATTGTTTCCATTTGAAAAAGGCTCGTCAGGGTAACCGCCACCACCACCGCCACCACGTCTAGGGGGTGCACCTCCATAAGAATCATCTTGAGGATATCTTCCACCACGAGAAGCTCCATATCCATTACTACCACCATCCATTGGGGGAGGTCGACTTGGACGAGGTCCATCAGGGCGACCACCGAAATCACGAGGGGGACCACGACGATCGTAATGATCACGACCATCACGATCTCCACCACGAGGTGGACTACGATCACGGTATCCTCCATCATTGTAGCGACGAGGTGATTGGCCACGACGATGATCATAACCATCTCTAGGAGCACCATATCCTCCACCATATCCACCGTGACCACCATGACCACCACCATAACCACCACCATAGCCGCCATAACCACCACGTCTAGGTGGAGGTGAACGCGATCTGAATCTATCATATCTCTCACGTGGAGGACCTTGAGGAGGACCACGAGGTATTTCGGCATGGGGGTCAGAGATGCATTGTACTGGTCCGCCTTTAAAGTCACTTCCATCAAGTTTCTCTACAGCCTTGGCAAGGTCCTCTGCTGATTCATACTCGACGAAACCTGATCCAGGATTGTTACGATCACGAGACACCTCGGAATAGACTACATCCAAGCCAGGTTGACGAGCAAAGTCTTTGAGATCCTGTTTATGGATGTCAGCATGGATTCTCACCAGGATATGATTGAGAAACTGACCTGCCAACTTGCGTCACCTGGAAGACCGGAAATTGTCATCTTGTGGACAGTACGACGGGGTCGAGGAACTGCTCGTTGCTGATAATCATCCCGAGGAGGTCTATTCTGGCCACGAGCATATTGTACAACAAGGGGATCACCCATGAAATCCTTTTCATCTTATTTTTATTAGAATACGTAGAGTTATAAGCCATTTATTCATTACTTACGTAGAGCTATGGTACAGGTCAGCGGACTGTGTAAGTTTTACAAGTTTTTAAATAGGTACAAACATACTAGGATGAGGTTCACCTGGCGCGCCAGCCTGAACATCACTGGCGTCGTTATATTCAACGAAACCAAAACCACTCATGAGCTTTACATCAACAAGCTCGCCAGTTCCGTGCTTTGAGAAATAATTTTCGATATCTTGCTTTGTGGCTAATTGAAATCCCAGTCAGTCCATAAAACCAGAGATTTTAACAGTACATTGACTTTATTGTAGTTCCAATAGAGAGCACAAAAAGCAAGCCAGATCATATCACAAGAAGCAAGAAGAGGTCAAGTGTAAACTCCACAAATAGCAGGCATCCAAGCCGAGAAGATAAAGAGAAGCGTACCATTTCGAGGAAGATTTCCCAAGTATAGCCTTTGAGGAGCAGTTTCTGCCATGTTTGCTGTATAAAGCGCTCACTCGTATCAAAAGATATGACAGCAAATAAAAGCCTGTAAAGTAATATAACCCCAACGCGATAGAGCTGAACAACAGTAAAGACGCTATGCAATTTAATTAATCCTCTACCGAGTTTCGCAACTGAATTGAGCTTTGGGCGCCAAGATGCATAATTACGCACGTGACTATCTGTGAGATCACTGACGTCACCACTATATCATTTATAATATATAGAAGTTGTTTGTCCCTCTGATTCAATCTTTTCGTATTGTACTCTATTGCAAATTTATCGTCAACCAAATAATCATGCCTCAATTTCAATCCCCTCAACCTTCAAGCGAATTCAGTGTCACGCTGGCAAAGCCATTTTCAGGTATACTAGACTACCGAGTTCTTACTGTCTATTTGACTTATTAATTAATAAATAGGCACTCAAACACACCAGATAACGATCATTGGACAGCCAAATGGTGATGCGGACATCAAGGTTAATGACAAGACCAGCAGCAGTAGTAGTCAAAACCATACCGGCACCGCCAGCAAGTAAGAAACAATCCCGTCCCCTCATCTAGCTGAGCTTTCCTAACCTGTCAATTTAGAGCCAATGTCAAGACTTTATTGGAACTCTTGACTCCTCTTCGTGGATTCAAAACGGATAGCTCAAAGGATATCTATGGGAAGAATGTACTAGTGACGTTGAATCAGAAGGATGAGGCCGGAAATGGCTTCGGTTGGGCAAACAATGAATTATATCAAGGTAGCATTCAAGAATTGAGTGACGAGGATAAGGATACATTCAGCAGAGTGGTTGACAGTATTGAGAATCTGGCAAGAACTTATGCCAATAGTCCCGCTGCAATCTAGTCATATGTAGTGGTATCTTGCATATATACTCGAATAAAAAGTCATGCCTTATGAGATCACCGATTACGTCATTGTTTTAACATCAATCGCTCCACCAATGTTTACTGTCACGCTGTTCAATATGCATTGTCGCACTCGGTCGCAACATAGACGTGCATTCTGGACGAGGCCTATCTTGAGCGTATCTATGTAGCCTTTAATATACAGTATATGTACAATCATGAATGAATCTATTCCCCAGATTACAGGACTAGAAGAGATATATTATCCTGAAAATCTCAATCTACAGCAGAAACGATGGAACGATCTGGAAGAAACTTTCAGCAGTATATATGGCCATACCGCTCAATACATGTCGCGGAGTAGTGGACGAGTCAATCTGCTCGGCGAACATGTAGATTACAGCCTTTATCCCGTACTTCCTATGGCTGTTGAACAAGATATCCTCATTGCATTTTCGATATTACCAATGCAGACATCTTCTGAAAAATCTGATAAATCACAATGTCATGTACATGTTTCCAATACAAAAGATAAGCAGTATCCGGATGGGTCTTTTTCTTTCCACGTTTCGGAGTCCATATCCATCGATGCATCATCACATGATTGGAAGAATTACATACGTGCTGGTTACAATGGTGCATTATCTATCTTCCAATCCTCCTCTCCTTCCTCCGAACCAATATCGATAGCAGACAAGACCATATCAATTCTAGTATCAGGCATAATCCCTCCAGCCGGAGGTCTCTCTTCATCAGCCGCTCTGACGTGCGCTGCAACATTGACTTTTGCAATCGCTCTCGGAATGGCATTATCTTCCATCACCAAGACCAGCTTAGTCGAAGCAGCTATCATTGCTGAGCGAGGCGTCGGTGTCAATTCTGGCGGAATGGACCAATCTGCAAGCGTATTTGGAGAAAAGGGTAAACTCGTCTCAGTAGATTTTATTCCAAATCTAAAAGTGACTTTACTCGACATACCCGGACTGAACACTAACAACCCACAAGAAAACAAACAGACAGACGTAGCATTTGTTATTGCTCAAAGTCTAGTCATGGCAGATAAAAAAGTCACCGGGCCGGAATGTTACAATCTACGAGTTGTAGAGTGTACTCTTGCCGCACTAGTCTTGAGTAAGATCACAGGGTTGAAAAGTATATTCGACCCGAGGAGGAAGAAAGACTCTAGTCCATTAGGCATGTCGTTGAGAACGTTTCAAGAAACGTACTTTGATCTCCGACCAGGTATTCTAGATTTAAATCCACCTTCTGAGGGCCTTGACAAGAACGCCGAGTCTGAATCAAGGTCATTATATGAAAAGCAACTCGTTCATTTGTTGAATCTAGTAGACAACTACCTCATCCAGAGCGATGGATACACCACGTCTCAAATCGCAGATATACTCTCTATCAGCGTCGAGGATATTCAAACAGAATACATGACCATCTTTCCTGTAAAAGCCAATCGTTTCAAACTTCGTCAACGAGCCATGCATGTGTTTTCCGAGGCGCTTCGTGTTCATCATTTCACAACCCTACTACTCTCAGCTTCAAAGGATACTGATTTAAAAGACTTGTATGTTTCTCTAGGCGCACTGATGGATGAAACGCAAGAATCTCTCCGTCTGCAATTCGACTGCAGTTGTGATGAAATCGACGAGTTGTGTAGAATTGCAAAAGAAGGCGGTGCTTATGGAAGTAGATTGACTGGTGCGGGATGGGGTGGGTGTACAGTCCATCTAATACCCATGGGCAAAGTGGAGCATGTCAAGATGAAATGGGAGTATGAATATTATAGAAAAAGATGGAAGGGAATTACTAAACAAGAAGTAGAAGAGGCTATACTGGTAACGAAACCGGGTAAAGGTAGTTGTTTATATACCGTAAAAGAATGACGACGATGAGATGATAATGCTTGATTGATTGGAATGACTCGTATATATTTACAATACTACATTTACGATGCAACGACATCTTATGCATATAACGAAATGATATCCTTCTTCTTACTTTGTACTTCTGCAATTGCATCGACGTAATGTTCGTGACTGATCTTTGTCTTTCCTAATCGTAGAGCAATCATACCAGCTTCTACACAGACTGCCTTCAGCATGGCTCCTCCGAACTCGTCGGTACTTCTGGCTAATTCCTGCCAATTGATCCCCTCATCAACCGTCATCTTTCTACTGTGGATCTGTAAAATCTGTGCCCGGGATTCTTCATTAGGCAAGGGAAATTCAATCTTTCGATCTAATCGTCCTGAACGAAGTAATGCCGGATCCAAAACATCGACACGATTTGTTGCCGCGAGGACTTTTATCCTATCATCACTGGCAAATCCATCTAATTGATTGAGTAGTTCAAGCATGGTCCGTTGTACTTCTCTATCTCCAGACTTTTCACTGTCAAATCGCTTCGTTCCTACGGCATCTAATTCGTCTATAAAGATGATTGATGGTGCTTTTTCCTTTGCCAATGCGAAACAATCCCTTACAAGTTTAGCTCCGTCTCCTATGAACATTTGTACTAATTGTGGTCCAGCGAGTTTTAAGAAAGTTGCATCTGTTTGTGCAGCACATGCTCTTGCGAGGAGTGTCTTTCCTGTTCCTGGAGGTCCGTACATGAGCGCACCTATCGATAACATATGTCAGGTGGTTCCCTTGTATATAAGCGCTAATGAAACAAACCTTTTGGGGCTTTGATGCCAATCTTCTTGAATCTTTCAGCTTCTTTCATTGGCCATACTACAGCTTCTACCAATTCTTCGATTTGCTTGTCTAAACCACCCACATCAGTATATTTCTCCGTAGGCTTCTCGTCCACTTCCATAGCTTTGACTCTACTGTCATATTCTGCTGGTAAAGTGTCTAAAATTAGATATGAGTCTTTATTCACCCCAATCAAATCTCCTGGTTTAAGCTTTTCGTGATCTACCAAGCCTATCAGAGGAAGAAATATCGTTTGTCTTGTGGATGTTTTGATGACTGCTGATTTACCGACGCGAGTGGCGTCAAGATCGATATTTGCACCTTCTTCAGCCGCTTCTGCTGCAACATCTAAATCTAATATTTCAACTACGTTTCCAACTAGGTATGGTAGTTGTCTGCAATATTATCGTCAATACCCATCAAAACTAGATATGATAGACACATACTTATTATTCTCAATTTTATCCATATTATCTTTTATTTTCTCATGCATCGTTTGTTTCTCGTGTGTCAGTCGTTGAAATTCACTACGCATAATCCGCGTCTCGTTTTCTAGCAGTCTTTGTCGATTTATTATATCTCGTGTGTTGGAGCTAAGTATGTCAGGATCTAGAGATTCTTCTTCTGGCTTGTCTTCTGGTTTCTTCGCTGCTTCTGCATCTTGCATAGCTGTATCGTCGCCATTGCTTGCTTTCTTGTCATCCTTGTCCTTATCCTGGTTATTGTCACGGTCCATAGCATCTAGATCCTCGAGCGTAGCCATGATAAGTGGCGGATGTATATGAAAGGGTGATTTATCAAGATCAAAGTTATATTTTGCGGGTCTCGATCAATGCGGCAGGGAATGGAGCTCGAAACAAGATTGGAGAGTCTGCTGACGTATAAGACTGGAGGATCAGAATTCAAGGAATGAGTCTGGTATGCTAATGTAGTAATTGCAAGCTATCAAGCTTCACCATTGTTGGGTGCCGTAAATTTATTATTCGAAGATACATCATATTATAGCACGTGATTATGATCACTTTTAGAGAGCAAAGCTCACTCTCAGTACAATGCAACTACCTTATGATGATTACATACAGCTTACGAATTCATTTTTGATTTCCTTGTCGATATCTGTTCTCATCATGTGTTCAAAGAAGCTATATAATGGCACACCGACAGAAAAAAGGCGTTTGTACACAAAACTTTGAAGCATGTGCCAACCTGTTTCTTTAAAAGAGTTTCAGAGAATCAGATGGGAGACATTAAAAGTGGACAATAATAATCTACACTACTTCAGACAGAGACAATCAAGGTCCGCAAAAGGTCATTGTTTAAGGAATAAAAACGGAGAAAAATGCCTGCCGATCTGATACGGAGCGACCGTTCCAAAAATTGAATAATGCAATGCGGGAGATTTGCTGTCCCGGAAACTCTAGCCTTTATCCGCATATGTTTTGAGCAAGCCACCCATTTTTCTCCATTCTCCCACTCCTCGACACTTTGCGCGTTTGATATTTTTTTCTTCGAAATACATTACAAGTCGTCAATTTTCGTACTTACGCAGTCGCCTGAGCTTGTAGATTGTATTCTATCAAATCTCACACGCACATTTTTTAATTGCGCCTATTATCCATCGCTCGGCGCAAGACTCTGTTTACGTCATCGATTTCACGCGAAATCAACAAATATGACTGGTGAAGATATCAAAAAGGGCGACACTGGTAAGTTTGCCATATAATCTGTCCATCTTCGAGCATATCTAAATACATGTGCACAGTGTCATGGAATTGGGGAAATGGCGAACCATCTGCAGAAGTAACCGAGGTTGTCGAAGGTACTGCAAAGATCACGAGCAAGAATGGTAACGAGATCAAAAAGAATGGAGACGAGGAAGACCCCGCAGTCAAGTTGTCGCAAGGTGGTAATCCGATTGTCAAGAAAGCCAGTGAACTCAACACAAAGGGCTCATCAAAATCTGACAACAAGAAGTCCGATGATGACAAAGCCGATAAGACCGACGGTGGGGATGGCAAAGGCGCTAAGAAGCAGGCTGGTAAGAAAGGTGCCGCAGCCAAAGAATCCAAGCCTAAAGCAGGTGATAAACGTACCAAGGATGAACAAGAGAATATGGAGAAAGATGAAGCTGATGATAAGAAGAACGGCGATGAAGATTCTAAAGATGATGACAAGAGCGAAGAACCATCGTCAAAGAAAGCAAAGACTGGAGATGCTACAGACAAGAAGAAAACACCATTGAAGGGAGCTGCAAAAGAAGCAAAGGAGAATAAAGAAGAGAAAGATGACAAAGATGATGAGGCAGATAAAGCAGATAAAGATGTCAAGGATAAGAAATCTAGCAAAGCAACTGAGAAGCATTCCAATAAGGTCACCAAGCCAGGACCCAAGCAGAAGAGAACGAAGAAACCAGTTCCAAGTGCCAGAACCGAGGGAGTTAGAACTCGATCTGCTGCTAAATGATCACGACTTGATCACGGCTTACGCCAAGTTCAGTAAGAGGTGGGCAAAGTGTTACACATTGATTCCGTCTCCTGTTCACAATAGCTTTTTTGTAATTTTAAATTTGAAGTAATATCCTTGGGAAGCCTACCTCTGGAGTCGATCAAATACAGTATAGCATATCTTGACTGCAGTGTTGATTATTTAGCCTCGACAAGCGAACCGCTCTGAAGTGTGGTTTAATGATGCACGTATAAATGTTATTCCCATGGCTATAGTCTGTCACATCACCTATTAACAAACATACTATCTCGACTGCCGCCACTAGTAACAGTAGCTAGACGCTTTTAGAGAGGTTTCATTTTGAATTATGTCAGAACTTCAAACGCTATCAAAAGATTCAATATCTAGGGCTTCTATAATGGAGAACGGCTTCGGCAGCGAGTCAAAATGTCACACAAAATAAACTTTTAGAAGATTCGATGGATCCAACACTCAACAGTCATACCTGCGACAAGAATTAAAATCTAGGCTAGAAAAGGAGAATAGTTCACGCCAGTGTTGCGACACGTGGTGAACGGGACCGGCAGATGAACTGGCATCGACTCTCTTGTGAATACAGAAGGATAATTTCACATTGTTGCTGCATCATTAATAGTGTAGAAAGTATTTCAATTCATTACTGATTGCATTCTTTGGTGTAAAGTCCACACACGTTAGAAAGTTGTTCAAAAATAGTGGTGGGGTAAACTCTGTAGTTTGTTTCCCAACGATCATTATTCTCCTTCACCATTACTTGCAACATTATTTTTTTATAAAGATCTAGACGCTCTCAAGTGAAATGTGACATCTTCGCACTTTACAAGTGAAACCATCATTCAATCCACAAACCAATCACATCCGCTTTAATTACCGATCAAATACCAACGACAACAAGAACTAACTCGGCTGAACGATTTAAGACCTTGATAAATTTAGCCGTAGATTTTTGCTCGAGGGTAAAACTCTGGCACGAACTTTGTCTAGCCAACTTACTTCCGGAACGACTTCTACCATTTTCAAAAGGTTTCTGTTTCCAGTGCAGTGAGGAGAGTTGTGTTTTTATAATTTCTATCTAATTTCACGACATTTTGACGGCCGCTCAAACAACTTATACTCATCATCATCAGCGTCAGCGAGACGCTACGATCCTCGAATTAAATCGGTGATTATCACAGCTTCGGATACTGATTTACAAACAGCGTTGAACTCAACGCACCTTTGCATTCTTCGGAAACATTAACGAACCACTCGATGAGCTAGACCATTCAACTTTGAAAAATATGCTAGCGACGCAACGAAAATTGCAGCAACATCAGCTGTCGGAAGAGGTTTCGGATCAAATCGGGTCGGGTACAAATACACCAGTGGCGGGTAATACTACACCAAGACCAGACCTTACACAAGACAAGCGATTTCCTCAGTTGCCAAATTTCTTCTCATCATCACAGGTTGGTAACGCCTCCTCTTCTCCTAAAGCTTCTGCTTCCCCTTCTCCGTCCTTTGCATCGTTATCTACACTTGCGCAAACGGCAACATCTAAAAGACAGACTCATGTGGAGGAAACTACACTACCGAGTCAACCATCGAGGTCAGAACGCGCTATACAAACCGCACCGACGTCTCCTGCTTTGACTGGGAACGACAGGATGTTGACTCGAGTGTCGAGTTTCGGAGGATTACAGAAAGAGCAGGGAAGATACCCAACACCACCTCTGTCATCCTCGTCGTCAACCTTGCGATTATGCGAGGCTTTTGACTCCAGTCTGCAAAGTCATAGTCGAAAGCCGTCGGCAATATCACCGAGTGCGTCGAGATGTTCATCAATACGTAGTCCGGCGAATCCTTCAAGACTTCGTACAAACACTCTCACATCGGCGTCTTTGGTCGGACTTGAAACGGCAACAGTGACGGCCGAATTGTCTAACCCTGCCCTTTCCATTTCTAATTCCAATACACCCCCTTTCCTATCCAGTCCTTCTTTAAATACGTCCCGTCGTTCATCGTCGGGGCAATCCTCTGTTCATCATCTTTCTGCAGATCGCTCGTCCAATAAGAGGAAACGAGGGCTGACACATGGTGATCACGAGCAGAATATCCCCCCACAAACTCAACGAGCACTTTCGAGTGAAAGTTGGGCTGGTCCCGCCGCCAACCATGGCAAATCCTCCATCGCAAACGCCGTCAAGATGAGTAGATCTTCATCCTCGACTTCAAATCATACACCTGGAAGTCATGTCTCTGGGCAGTTGACAGTCAGTATCGTCGAAGGACGAGGCTTGAGACCAAGCCACGCCCCGTACGTGGTATGTATCTTTCAGCTCAGCGAAGCAATATCAGAAGGAGCAAAGGCAGATGCGATGGACACAAAAGCAGATACGCATGTCGAAGAAAGTTCTATCAGAGGTGTAGCCATGCGTCGACTCAATAGTGAAAGTGGCCGTAGTATATCAGGATTGAGAAGTCGTCAAAGCAGTATGACCGACATTGCAAAATTGAAGAATAGTACAAAGGATGAGAGAGTCACTGATCCTTCATGGAAACATGAAGCTATCTTGTACGTCGATACAACTCGTCGTGTAGTTTTCAGTTTGATATACTGATTATTGGTTTTTAGCGATGTTGTTGGTGACCAATCCGAATTGGACATTTCAATTTATGACAAGCGTAATAATGAAGCATTTTTAGGTCATGTCCGATTCACTCCTTCGTTAGAAAACTTTGAGACGCCACATGAAAGCTGGTATAAATTAAAATCAAGAGAAGGCGAGATTGATTCAGTGACTGGTGAGATCCGATTAAAACTCATGTATAAACAAATGGATAAAAGAATATATGGTCCAGAAGACTTTGAGATATTAAAACTAATTGGCAAAGGCACATTTGGTCAAGTATTTCAAGTACGTAAAAAAGACAACAACCGTATATATGCAATGAAAGTTTTGTCAAAGAGGGTAATTGTACAGAAGAAGGAAGTTCAACATACGATTGGGGAACGGAATATACTTGTCCGTACAGCTACATCTGATTCTCCTTTTATTGTTGGTCTCAAGTTCTCGTTTCAAACACCTGCCGATCTTTATCTCGTTACCGATTACATGTCTGGAGGAGAATTGTTCTGGCATCTTCAAAAAGAAGGTCGATTTGAAGAGAGACGTGCAAAGTTTTATATTGCAGAACTCATACTTGCACTGCGTCATTTACATCAACATGATATTGTATATCGTGATCTTAAACCAGAGAATATCTTGTTAGATGCAAATGGTCATATTGCTTTGTGTGATTTTGGTCTGTCCAAAGCGAATTTATCAAAAGGTGACACTACAAATACTTTTTGTGGCACCACTGAATATCTTGCACCAGAAGTGTTACTTGATGAAGCCGGATATACTAAAATGGTAGACTTTTGGTCACTTGGTGTACTCGTCTTTGAAATGTGCTGTGGATGGTCACCTTTTTACGCAGAGGATACACAACAAATGTACAAGAATATTGCATTTGGAAAGGTTCGTTTTCCACGAGATGCTTTGTCTCCTGACGGACGAAACTTTGTCAAGGGTTTATTAAATCGAAATCCAAAGCATAGATTGGGTGCAGACGGTGATGCAGATGAGTTGATGCGACAACCATTCTTTAACGATATTGACTGGGATGCTCTTGGTCGTAAAGCACTTGTTCCTCCTTTTAAACCACAACTCAAAAGCGAACTTGATACGAGTAATTTCGATCCAGAATTTACTACAGCTTTGGCATCGGATAACCCTTCATCTCTCAATGCGAGGGCTGCAGCATTAGCTTCTGGTTACAATCCAGAAACACCATTAAGTCCGACATTACAAACTGCATTTAAGGGATTTACGTTTGTCGATGAAAGTACCTTTGACAAGCATTTTGGTGATTATAATAATCATAACATTAACAATACTAATAATAATAATAATGGTTTACATCGTGTATCCACTAATGAAGATGACGATGGCGGTGATGGAGCTGGTTTGACAAGAACCACAAGTAAAGGAGAACCCATGAGCGGGTTGGAGGCTTCAATGAATCCGGAAGATATGTTTACTGATCGTATGCTTGATGATTAATGATGTTTAAATCAAATACACAATGTTATATTATAATATGCAAGGCAGTCATTAGTCATTATATCCCTTTTCTTTTATTTCTTTTCTTTTTCTCTTGTTACTTTTTAGTTTGTTGTAAATTCAAAAAGTATCAGTCATTTAGTATGGTGTGCTGTAATACAGTAATAATTAATGGAGAATGATGAGATGATAGTCAATGATGGACTGTTTTATTAGGCATGATACTTGTAGTATGAAAATGTTATATAATAGTCATTCGCATCAAATATGATTTCTACGTTGTGTTTTATAATTTGTACTCTCCATCCCCTATTCCATCATTTCCTGTCCAGAGTGAATCCGAAAACAATTGTCTGATATTATTTTCCCTACTTTTTAATTCACTCCGCGTATTCCCATCAGTCATCCATCATACTTTCTATTACATTTTTCTACACTCGTTTAGCTCCGAAATGTCAATTAATGATGACACGATCAAGTCAGATATAGAAATAAGAGTAGAATTCTCGTAAGTAAACATTATTTTCATTTCATATTTCAAAATCATCATACACTACATTCATTCCCTTTATCGTCATCATTCATCTCTTGCATCATTCCAACACGTTCATAAACCAGATCTATACCCAACTTCTATCATTCCATCATCTCTATTCATTTCTCTTTTCCACCATCTATTACATATCATATATCATATACAAAACTTGACTTGATGTAACTGACTGAATACAAAACAAAAGAGGTGGTCTCGAACTCCTCTTCTCCGACGTGCGAGAACTATCCCTCTCCCTTCCTATCAATTCTACGATTTCAGATCTCATACGATGTCTGTCAGAAACAAAAGTCGATTCTCACAAGAAGGAATTATTCGTTTTGGAAGGCTCCGAGGGGACGGTGTATGTATCTTATCTCTTTTTTTCATTTCTTTCTCTTCATGTTTCATTGACTTGCTTTGACTTGCTTTGATGTCTTGGTGTATACTGTGCGTACCTTGGTGGTCTACCGTTACATTTTGAATCTATCTGCTTGTTTCAACTAGTGGAATTCGTCATTTCTTTCCAAAAGATCTGCTCTCCTTTGCAAAACGCAAGAAACTGTCGTCTTTTCAAGACCTGGTCTGTCTTGCTACGGCAGACTATCCGTTTGTCTCTTCCATGATCACTGGTATTGACGCATCATGTCTCTTTTTGTAGACCATCAGCGACGACATACAATATTCCTACTCCCTCATCATTCCAGCTTCACTTCAAAACCACTTCCTTTCTGTCATGACAGATTTGTATATTCTTCTCATAACTAATATCTTTTATCATAGTCGTCCAGGGATATTAGTCCTTATAAACGACGTGGATTGGGAAATAGAAGGTGAAGGAGAATACATCCTCCAGGCTAGAGATTGCGTCATGTTTGTATCTACTCTACATGGAGGTTGACATCATCCACCCGTCGACGAAGAGAAGACTACAACCAATACGGTTAGAAAGATCATACTTTGTATTAAAAGTAGTGGGTAGAATTGTATATAACCCAGGTGGATGTGTATATATACATCCCACCACTCAATTGAACAACGACGAGATGATCATGGAAGGAAAAACAAGTCAGATAAACAAACCACTACAACTTGAAAAGAAATACGATCAAAAACTCATGTCATTATTTCAACAATCTAATAGACTAGTCTAGTATAGTAAATGAATTGGTGCGGAATGGCATTACTTGAAAGATACAACAAATCTTCTAATGGCCACTGTAATTTCCCCATCCTCCACGACCATATTGTTGATTATATTGACCGAATCCACCAGTATAAGCGGCATAACCTCCAGCTTGACCTGCGTTCGTCTGATAGTTTCCTGCTGCACCTGCATTGGCACCAGAACCTGTAGTAGAACCGCTCAAACCGCCAAGACCACCTGCTGCACTATATTGACTTTGATTGAAACCTGGATAAGCACCAAATGCACCCTGTTGATGTTGTTGTCCTTGTTGCTGTTGTTGACCCTGTTGTTGTTGTGGTTGTTGTTGACCATTTTGTTGATTATTCTGACTTGGTTGGCCTGATTGTGCAGAAGTATTTCCTCCAGAAGCTAAGCGACTTTGTTGAGTCAAAGCAGGAGAAGCAGCAGCCATTTTATTTGATTCTGATCCAGGTTGTGTAGAAGCTGCAAAAGAACGTGTGTCATCTGTAGAATTACCATACATGTTGTGAGAAGATTGATGGTAACTTCGACTGTAATCTGACATTGAACCACCATATGAACCGTTACTAGTATTGCCTGCAATACCTAATGGTTGTTGTTGTTGTTGTTGTTGATGTTGTTGATGTGAAGGTTGTTGCCGACCATAACTTTCACTTCCTTGTTGATGTTGTTGTTGTTGTTGAGGTGTAGCTTGTCCTTGACCATATCCTCCTACATTTGCAGGAGATGATGACGTTTGATGATCAAAAGATGAACCATATCCGAGCGGTTGACTATAAATAGCATTCTTTGGACCGAATGGACCTCCTCCATATCCTAATTGTTGGTTATAACTATTGAATTGATTCTGATATGCTGCAGCATATGGACTTTGATAATATGGATGACCATATGGATAACCACTACCATATTGTTGATTTTGTGCTTGAGATTGTGGGGCTTGAGATTGGAGAGGTTGGGATTGAGATTGAGATTGTTGAGTTTGTTGTGGTTGTTGCTGACTAGAAGCTTGTCCTTGTTGTTGCTGTTGTCCACTTGTATTGGACGAAGCTGCATCACCATATCGGCTTTGAGATTGCTATTTTCAAAAAGTTAGGTCTACAAAACATAAAATTAATCTAATCGTGATTGAAACTCACCTGTTGGTCATTAGGTTGATTACTACCATAAGCATTCTCAGATTGACCAAGACTATCAGAAACCCGATGTTGACCATCATGTTGCTGACCTTGTTGACCCTGTTGTTGGCTTTGCTGTGCTTGCTGTTGTTGACCATAATTATTACCATAATAATTATGATACGCATTCCTCTGTTGTTCAGCAGTGTAATATTGAGAATAATCAGAAGGTGCGTTATGATAAGCAGAAGATGATTGTATTCCTTGTTGTCCTTGTTGATCATGTTGAGATGAAGATTGATGTCCAGGATATTGTTGACCATATGCCGATGTATTTTGATGATTGAAAGGATCATATGCTTTCTGACCAGTTGTGTTAGCATCAGTCTGTCCATATCTCGAATATTGATTGTATTGTTGACTATCGGCAGCACCAGTTTGAGCTCCATACGAGCCTTGTTGACCAGCCGGTGGTAATCCTGGTGCTTGTTTTGGCGTTGGCATTGATTGCGCAGTCGTTGTCTCTTGGCTTTGTCCAGTAGTTTGTGACTGAGCTGGTGGTAATGAAGCGCGTGGCTGACCTTGCGGTGATTGTTGAGGTGGTTGAGCTCTAGTTTCCGCTCTTTCTCTTTCATCATCGACGTCATCGCTTCCTCCATTCAATCCCATGCTTCCAAATTGAACACTGGCTCTATCAGCATTATTAAACCCTGGCATGACAACAGCTTCTTGTTGTTCAAGGATTCTCTTTTGGAAACTTGCACTTCTTCCCGTAATACTTGTCGCTCTCAATGTTGAAGATGCAAATCCTCCTAGACCTGGTCGTCCAATTGGAGTTTGTTGCTGTTGTTGTCCTGCAATTGGTGTGTTGAGACGAGCATCACTTAGGGATCCAACAGTGCTTGCGACTGTCTGAGTCGCTGGCGGCACCGACGTGTCTGGTAAATGATCGAGATTATCCTCTGTGAGCGCATCGTGAGGTTCCTTCGATAATTGTGCAACAAGTTCACTGTTATTGGACGATTGTCGTTGCTGCTCTTGTACAGGTGTTGCGGTCTCTGAAAATGTTTGTGAAGAAGTTTCCGGTAACTTCTCAGTCCCTGCAACATTTTGCGTAGATTGCTGCTTGGTCAACGGTGTTGGAGACGGTTTTGGTTTCATGAACATGCTAGCCCATGATTTTTTGGAAGGCGCGTCAGTCGCCTTTGTATCTTCTGAAACTACTGCATCTGCAGTATTTGCCGTGGTAGTTGTTGATTTGCTTTCCACATGACCGCTCGCCGCTTGATCTGTTGCGGTATTATCGGAAGTCGCCCACGGTGTAGCTTCAGCTGTTGCTGTAGCAAGTGAACTACCCGCAAGTATCGGTCCGATAGATGCGCCACGTCCAAGTCTGGATGTACCACGACCACGATCACCACGGCCTCTACCACCACGACCAGCCTCGAAGCCTCCTCTTCCTCCACGTCCACCTCTGATTGGAAGTGATGATGTGGCAGAGGGTACTGTCGATTCGCCGATTGTATCAGCTTGTGGAGCTTTTGACCGAGCTCGTTCTTTCTTATGATCTGTGACTTGTTCAAATGGAGTTATTTCACCTGCAAACTTTGGTCAGCGTACATGACTTGTAATCACTGGAGTCGATCAGCTACCTTTAGTTATGGCTTCGGTTGTAGAATCCAAATCTCCATAAGTCCTCAAAGCGTTATCCAAATCCTCCGCACTCCAGCCTGGAAATATTTCTTTCAACATCAAAACGTCATTTGAGTATATCTTCGAGTTGTTTGTAGCGACAGCGGTCCCTGTCGGTGTTGCAGCGTCTGTATGCTCTTGTGCTTGATCAGTCACTGACTTGGTTGCATCCCGCATACCGCCGCGAGAAACACCTCCGCGACCCCTTGTGGACGGTCGACCCCTTGCAGAGCGACCTTTATGTAGCTCCGACATCCTGCGAAGCGGATATGTTTGTTATATTTGTGTCGAGATTGAAGCGAGACGATTGACTCAGCGGACACTTATGGAATGTCACTCCACAGAATCGCTTAGTTCCGAGAATTCGTCTAATAGACTGTACTTATGTGGAAGGAGGAATTGCGCTGGAATATGACCGTTTGTAATTAGATAGTCAATTGGATTGTTACGTTGAGCTGACAGCCATTCACCAGCAAGACGATTTCCAAATTGAAATGATTAAGCAAAGTGAATTTAGGAGAATGAGTAAAATGATGAAGCAAATAAAGCAAATCGAACCCGGCCTTGTGCAAGTAGTAATTTGTTCGACTAGGGTCTAAGCTCAGTCAAGGTTCTTCCCGGTCCGAAAACCTTATCGATCGCCAAGCACGTAATCACATTCACGTGACCAGATATTTCCGTCAACTGCCAACTCTATTATCCGCTCCGATTGCGGAATGAGATATGACAAGAAGAATACAATGTTATACAAGGCTATAATTATATCATCCATGTAATGAAGGCTTCCGAAGTCTCGCTGCTAAGAAGCTTAGCAAACAAAATACATCCACAAATTGCGCTTAGTCGTAAAGAATCAGAAACCCTACTAAATGGTCTAAAAGCTTCATTCAGAACTCAGCTCGCCAACACCCATCCTGTCATTACAAATCGGACTGACTTGAAACCAAACAATTTGACATACACCGAGAAACATGTCGCCTCTATTCTGACATATCCACTACTCGCTACATGTCCAGCATATGAACGTCCAAACTCCATCCGACATCCTATCACCATACTTGAGGATTCCATCCATAATGGAGCCGCTACTGTAGAGATCGTAAAGAATTGTCTTCTGAGTTTTCGACGCTCTCTCCGTCAAGCGGATAAAAACACTCGTCATGAGAATCTATTATTGCACCGCGCTGGCGAAAAGACCCTAAGATGGCTTTGGGCAAATAAAATGCTCGATAATGGATCTATCAAAGCAGACGACTCATTTTGGGAAGTTACGGTATTCTTTTTGCTACGTGAGAACAAAGAAGAGCTATTGTATCAGTGGTTGGACTTCTTAGCAATAGAAGCGGTTAGGAATATGGAAATGATGTCGTGGTTGTCGATCAAACTTGTCCAACAACAGATGCACAAACGCCATCCTGATGTGAAGGAAGTTATTGCGACTTTCACAAGAGTAGCTTCTAGCCATGGAGATGCTTTGAATCTTGGGCATTGGTCTGTCGGGGCAGCACAAGCCATTCTTAGATGGTTTAGTGAGAGCCACGACGCTGCATCAGTCAGAAGAAACAGCATTTCGATGGACAACTTCTTGAACTCGCTCCACACGTTCCGCCGGGTACTCAATGTCGATGATATATTTCGTATCCAAGACCTGAGACTGCGAGTGTGTGGAGCTGTATTAGACACGGACACAATAGATTCCCAGCTACGTTTGATCAGTTCTCATATCGATAACAGTCAGCATAACCAACAACTTAATGCCGCATTGATTACGTCACTATACAGACTTTCGTGTGTCATTTGTGACTATGGTACAAATCATCAACGTAAATTGCTGATTCTTTTGGCGCACAGAATGGAGACCAATTCATCATGTGGCTTCGATGACAAAGGAAGGAATGTATCGCAGATGTCAGCATTATCAAAGGCTGTCAGAAACCTGGAGGTCTGGACACCTTTTATTGGAGAATCGACAGCAGCTGGCTGATATCGTACAAAATCATAACAACGTAAAATTTAACTTCTAATAGAGATCGTAGTGGACAAAACTGACGACGTGGGAGATTAAACGAGCTATGATGGCGCGAGGATGGTATCTGCGTTTTGTTATGCCTACGATGTCACGTATCGCATGAAGGCAAGCAATGCCGACTTTGAATTTCATACCTGTCGCTATGCGGCTGGGAACATGGTGATATATTTCCATCATGCACAATGCAAAAAGTATGCTGGATATTGTCTATATCAAATAGTCTAATCCACAATATTATCACCAGCTTCGATGACTTTCATGTTGACACAAAGGACATATGATTACCATCTTGACACAAAGAATTGATGAAAGGCGCGCAATCTGTCGAATTGTGAACAAAGACATTGAGATTTTCACCTCTAAGAACATATTTTCTTTATAGTTACGCAAAATTTCACTTCACGTCAAAAGCGAACGATTCACATTCACCAAAAGACTTCACAGTTGCTCTTTGTTCGTATCAACTATATATGGCTCCACAATTTCCGCATCAGTTCACCCTTCTATCCTTACTTCTTTTTTCCTGTATCTCCATCGCGACTTATCATATAACCTCATTCCAAGCGACATTACTTTTGAATTTCAGCTGCAATCTCAATAACACACTGGTGTACATTTCTTTGACGAATCATGTTGGCTCTCTACTCTATGTCTCCTCACATGGTGGTCTTTCTTATTGCATGGTATGTAAAGATAACGATAGTGAACTTTGCTACTTTGAAATTCTGACACACGTATCCAGGTTTCTACGTTATTTTAGACTCATTGTTAATACAATCGCGGTTCTTAAATTCAAATCTGCCAAAATCCCATCCAAACCATTGTATAATCTGTCCAATGTCACTTTCATCATGTGTACAACTTTTTCGGATCCTCCTACAATTATGGAATCACTTCATCATATTCAAGATTGTAATCCAGCCGCAACTATAATTGTGTCACTTAATACAAATGTCGAAAGGATCAAGCAATACTGTGATGCTGCCGGATTCGTCAACATTGCTGTCTATGGCGTATCACAACTTCAAAAGCGTCGCCAAATGCTTGTTGGATTGGAACATGTAAAATCCGAGATAACAATGTTTATCGACGATGATGTGGTTATTCCCTCTGTCAATGTTCCACGACATCTTTTGGCATGTTTTGAGGATCCAAAAGTTGGAGCTGCGGGTCCACGTCAACGTGTTCGTCGTCAAGAAAAGCCATCTTGGGCCAACTTTCTCGGAATTGGTTATCTGGAACGACGAAACTTTAATACATCTGCTACAAATGCCATTGATGGTGGAATATCTACCCTATCCGGCCGTCTTCAGGCAATTCGTACTGAAATTCTGCGTAACGAAGAATTTTATTACTACTTTCGCAATGATTCTTTTATGGGACGTCCCTTGATGGTTGATGATGATAAAGCTCTGACTCGTTTCATCTACTCTCGTAATTGGCAAATCAAGCTCAACTTTTCATCCGAATGCTTTATCGAAACTGACATGGATGAAGGGTTGAAATTCATTCATCAATGTGTTCGTTGGGCTCGTGGACATTGGCGTGGAAATTTGATTGTCATGTTGAAAGAATCTTACTGGTATAAAACGCATCTGTGGACATTATACACCATTTATCTCGCTCAATTCCAGACTCCTGCATTTCTTGTCGATGGACTTATTTTCTGGTTGTTACATAGAAGTATCATTGGATCTACAATTCTAGACTATAATCTATGTATGGGCACGTTTATCATTTGGGTCATGTTAACAAAAACAATCAAGCTCATGTCTCATTTTTCACGTCACCCAAAGGATGTGGTCTATCTTCCACTCGCTCTTGCTTTTAGTTACATGCATGGACTTGTAAATATATATGCTTTGTGTACAACTTATAAAACAACATGGGGATCTAAATCAACTGGTCCTGAGCAAATCATTCTGGAAGATTCATATTATCCTTCTGATATGCCTGCTATGGCGCTTCGTCCTCACAACAACCTTTTTCAAGCTTATGTTTCGGTGGATACTGCTCATACTCTCGATGAGAAAATGGAAGGATTGTTGGAGCCTCACAGAGGTATTGATTCTGGTTATGGTTCCGCTACTGATCTTATCAATGTTGCAAACAATACTTTGTCGCGTAAGAATGTAAAGGCAACTGTAAGTGATGTTCCAACCTATCCCACTTTCATGGCTATATACTAATTGTCATAGGTTCAATCTGTTGATGACGATCAGGAAAATCTCATTATTTCTGAAATTGGTGCATATGGAACTTCTCAACTTGGCATGTACTCTTTTGTTGAGAATCAGTAAAGCCTGATATTTCAACTGCAGCGGATAACAGTAATGATTATTGACTCACTCATTTTTTTATAAGCAGACTTGCAAATACAATATCGAAAGAGAGAACGTCACAAGCACAAAATATGATAAGCTATTACTGTAATGACGTGGGTTGCTAAGTAGATAGAAGATAGTAATATTTATGCTAAAAATGTCATTTTGTCCTTTTATATACCTCCTAATTTTCCAATCCCGTTGACTCGATCTATTTTCAAGTTGGTGTACTATATTATATTTCCAATTGATAATATTTTTAATCATGCAAGAAGTGAAATTTACTCATGTACTGAGTGATGGGACCTAGAATTCAGAAACTGTGGGGTAAACGTCGCAGCGGCGGGGCTTTGCGTCATCTAACATCTTTAATAACGGGGCGTGTCTGATCTATATTTGGAAACATTCTCGATTGCCATCATGTTTCAATTCGACAAGTAACATATATTACATTCTAATATATCATCATTCTTCCACCCCTTTTCTCATTATATCGTGTCGATATAGACGATGGGACCATCACCTACAATAAAACGCATCCGTAAGCCTCCTTCCCCTTTCCTTTTTGGTATCTTCTTCCACCGTTGACCAACTAATGTTTTTCATGGCAGTGAAAGAAGCATCCGACCTCCTCCACAACCCTACACCGTCCATCTCCGCCTCTCCCCTCGAAGAAGATCTTTACGAATGGCATTTCACCATCTCCGGCCCTCCCGACTCTCCATTCTCCCAAGGGCTGTATCATGGCCGAATCATTCTCCCGCCATCATACCCTCTCCGCCCGCCGTCGTTTCGCTTCCTGACGCCTAGCGGGCGCTTCGAGGTGAATCGCGAGATCTGTCTGTCTATCTCTGGGTTTCACGAGGAGACGTGGCAGCCTGCGTGGGGGGTACGCACGGCTCTGGTGGCGTTGAGGGCGTTTATGGATGGAGATAAAGAAGACGGAGACGGCGGGGGGATCGGAGGGATGAAAGGGTCAGAGGAGATGAGGGTCAAGTTGGCGACGGAGAGTAGGGGCTGGAAGTGTAGCGTCAAAGGATGTTTTGCGCATGAAAAGACTTTGGGGGAGTTGGAGATGAAAAGTACTGAAGAGGGGAGAGGGACGGGGGAGGAAAAGGGAGATGGTGGGGGGTTGAAGTTTGGATATAAAGATGTGGTGGATAGGAAGAGGGATGTCGAGTTACGAGATCGGGCAGTAGTTGGTGCCAAGGATACCATCATACAGAAAGACGGAGAATCAAAAGATGGTCAAAAGATAAATGGTCAGACAATGCGGAATGAAAAATTGACAGATATGCTAGCTGTACAAGGTAGAGGTGGAGATACATTATCGATGAATACAGGTTCGACATCAACGACATCATCATATGATACAAGTACAATAGACAAGGCTATTTTTGTTGTATCAGGCATGTTAGGACTACTTATATTACGGGTTTTGTTTCTATAATTTCTTTCTTTTTTGTCATATTAATGCATAGCGATTGGAGTAACGCGTGGAAGTTATCTTTATTTAATTAATTGGTACCCGTCTATATCAATATCTAGAATACTCAAGCATAGAAATCATATTTGAATATCACCAATATGAATTAATCATACTACTCAAAATCTTTTATACGCATATAGCATACACATGATTGAATCGAATGAAGAACTCGAATGAAGCAATCAGCATGACTATTTGGATTCATCAATGACACTCATTGTTTACTAGAGAATTAATTTTTATGCGCTTGTCGTATTCTACAAAATAGCCTATTATACATTGACTTGTCTCGTCATTAGATCATCCATCATTATTATGTATCATAATTCATAAAAAGAAGAGAACTTCGTCATAGCGTATACAATTCCGCATAACCAGACTTATAACAAAACTCCACCACAGATGCATATCAAACTTGCCACGGTCAGGGATCCACCTAGTAAACTAAACGACAATGCAAACGATGAAGAAGCGCCGCTTCGACCACCACCAACAGTTGCGGGAGAATATGGCGAACCGTCATCAATATCTCCTCCTGAATTATCCTTATTCGTCGCAGTCGGCTTTGTAGATGACGATTCAGACTTTGAGGACGAAGAAGATTTCGTCGTCGTTGTTGTCGTCGAAGAAGAGGGAGAAGTAGTCATTGTCGGAGTTGTAGAAGTGTTCTTTGTCGTTGTAGCTGCGGCGTTTGTCGCAGACGTCGTAACGACTACTGCACTACTTGTAGAAGAAGAACTCGTCATGCTAGTCGCCACGTAATTGTTACACATTGCTTGAACGCCGCTCGTCCTCATAAACGCGGCGAGAATGTTGTTCGATCCAGCTACGTATCCTTTGCAATTATTCAAAACGTTGATTTGTTTCTGTACCAACGCCGCTATGCACATGTTTGAACATCGGTTTTGTAGGGAAGGAAAGTCGCTCGCGAAACAATCCGGTATTATGGCTTGATATTCGGCGTTGCATATGTTGTTTAGACCAAGTACGGATGGTAGGAATTCTGTCAAGGCGACGGGGGACTTTGCTCCTGATGAATCGCTCGTCGTTCCTTGTGCGTTGGTGAAGAAGGAAAGTGCAAGACCGAGAAGTGTTAGATTTAACAACTCAATCATCTTGTTCTGATATTGATATTTATTGTAATATTGCTACAGTCTCTTCCTTGTATCGAAAACTAGAATTTGAATCCAGAAGGAATGATAATAAAGCAAAAGTACTATTTTCTGTTTCTTGTTCACAAATGTATCGACTTTTTATTTATATAAAGGCACCAGTCCTTGAAATGAATTGAAAATATAAACAGCACTTCACCTGGAAGGCTTTTGTTTGATAGAATAGAATCAACACCAAAATGAAAAATGAAACTCAAAGAAAGAAGCGAACGGGGAAGGAGAAAAGAGGCCACGACAAGGCTATTTCTCGAAACTCTCATGATAATAATTAATTGTGGAGGGGGTGAGCAAATGAAATTCCGGGGTAATCGACTTCTGGTTTGCGTGAACGCTCCTATCTAGGTTTAGCTCGTAAGACTGAAACGATAAAGGGGTTCTCCTCACATTTCATATTTGTTACATGCATATACTACTGTATATTGTTGTTTCTAATTACAGTGCGTCAACTATGGTTATCCATGATTACATTATCCAACATTATTGTTGTTGAAATCATGTTATGCCAATGCTTGATTAAATATAATAATACAAATTTAAACATATATTTACAATATGCTACTTATATAACAATTAAATCAAGACTCTTTTTACAAGTCAATATGCTGGAATTATATTTCAAAAACTCTATGATTTGCGTCGCCGAAATGTCTTTTTAGGTTTTGTAGCGTCATTCCCTCGCTGTGTAGTTGGTTCATCAGCAAATCGTATACCAGGACGTGATGTTGAAGGTCTATCATCTGCCGATGCAGTGCGTTCATGTCCTAACCGTTGCGAATCCATATAATTATCACGTGGCTGAGAATTGTTCTTATTGAGGTCCTGATCATCTACGTCATCTTCACTTTCACTATCTCTAGGTATGATACCTAATGCATCCTCACGTCGTCTTCGTTCGGCCGCAGTTTCTTCTTCGGTATCAATAATGTTTAAAGGTCGATTATTACTTGTTGTACGTGTTGGTGGGATCCTCTCTGTCCCATCATCTTCACTATCTTCTTCTTCTTCTTCTTCTACTCTAGGTGAACGACCAATATTCCTTCGATGAGCAGGACTGTTTGTCGCGGACTGCGCCGATCGATTCTGCAATTCCTCAGATGCATTGTAAAGAGGAACAGTTTCATTTCTTGACGTTGTCAATGACAATCCTTCCGATCCACGTTTAGCTGATGTATTTGAAGGATATCTTTTTACTTCTGCCACATCATCATAATCATCTGTCTTTTTAGACTTGCTGGACATTGCTGTTACCACATTATCATTTCCTTTCCCAGATGTTTTTTGCGATTGTCTGGCCTTTACAGCGTTAGATACGTGCTCTCTAGCATCAGCTCGAACTACTTCCTTGACAGCCTCAGGCACGTTACTTTGCTCAACAAACCGCGCTCTACTTTTTGGGTCCATTCTCTGGATCTGCTCAATAAACTCGGCCTTGCCCATTCTTTTCCCGCCTGATTCAAAGGTAAAACGGATATTGTCATCATTGTCATCGCCATCTCCGTTGCTTTTTTTCTTCTTTCTCTCACCCTCGTTCTGATCGCCAGTTACGACTACCTTATCGGGTGTATCACGAGTTCGTACGCCAAGGTATGAACCCATCTTGTGCATACGTTGACGAGTCTTGAGAGGATCTGTAAAGCTTGTACTGGGTCCATCTCCACGTTGGGATGAAGGTAGACTGATGTCGTATTTCTTGATGACTTCACCTGCTTCGTCTTCTACAATAATCGTATTTCCATACTGATACGCTCGAGCAGGACCTCTTCTACTCGTATAGTCTTCCGACTTTGGTGAACCTTTTACGTCAGAGTCACGATTGATATAACTTAGTCCTCTTGACAATCCTCTCTTCCAACCAGGTCGAGGAGCTCTTTCTTGTGGTGTCAACGGAATAGAATTGTCTTGTTCTTGATGCTTCTCAGAAGCATGCTCCGTTGGCCGCTCTTCCTCATCTGCTTCACCACCACCTCTTTGCTCGTGCCGTCGCCGTCTCTCGTCTTCTTGACTTTTCGTGGCCATAAGCATGCCAGCTTCTTGCATTTCATGCCTATGTCTTTCTCCTGCAGATGCACCCTCCTCTTCATCTTCTACTTCGAGCACATTGCCCTCGGCGTCTTCATATACTGTCTTGCCACCCTCTTCATAAATTTCTCCTCTTTCTTCCGTTTTACGATTTCCTGAATTCGAAGATCCACGTCTTCCTCTAGGTTTATGACTTTCTGAGTTCGAAGATCCTCGTCTTTCTCTATCATTTGTATTTACAGTCTCATTCTTGTCATCTTCGGTCTCCGAGCTCCGTCGCGAATGACCTGCCTCTGGACTTGGGCTTCTTCGCGGAGCAATAGCCGATTCGCTGATAGGTCCGCCATATTTCGATCTCTTCCTCCTATGACCAGGACGACGACATCTTACAGCCAAATCATCCTCATCCTCATCTCCATCATCATGCATTTTCTGTCTTCGGAGAAAATCTTTGGGCAGTTCTCCAGGCTTCACATCTAGCTTTTCATTAAACGACTCTCTACCTTTACTCATTGATGTTCGAGATCTCGACTGAATCTTAGGTAATCTATTCATCCATGAGGGATCGTCTCCTTGAGTATAAGACATGGTCAATGTCAGAGTATTGATATGTTTGCCTAGCGTGAAAACGGCAATAGAAGATCCATGTACTACAATCGAGCAAATAACAAGAAAGCATGTAATAGGCCATATAAGTTCGATGACGTTTAAATGCGGGAAACCCTCTTCTGGTAATTGAGCTAAAGGTGTAGTTGTCTCAGTCTCAAGTTCTGCTCGAGCAAGTAATGCGACAAATATTGCGCCAACGCCACTATCTTTGATCAGTCCAAATCGGGTATATTGTAAACCTCAGAAACAAACTCACATTGGCCCAAAATGACCCGCGAAACTTGCTTCTCTCCATGTTTTGAGATCAGGTATGACGGGTTTTAAGATTAGCATTATAGGTAATCGACGGAAAAGTAAGACGAGAATTGCTACTACTACAAGCCGCCATGCCGTCAATCCAAGTATTTGCTCAGCATTGAATTGCTCCCAGGGGATAATAGTCCCAAAGTAGACAAAAAAGGCCAGATTGAGTAACAAGTCAATTACGTTAGATACGTGGGACTCTTCAGTTTCGCTAGTGAACCAACCGTCGTTTGAGAAGCCAATTCCACACGCAAATCCTACAAGTAAATCATCTAGACCGAGAAGGCTCCCAGAACCAGCGCAGAACAAAGCCAATACAAAGTAAAATACCAAGAAGGATTCTCTATCAATGTAATGTTTCTCATGAGCAAAGCGGATAGCCCTCCGAGCAGCATAACCAATAAAGAATCCATATATAGCTCCAAGCAGACATTCATACAAAATTGTATAGCAAATCCAGTGATATGCTACTTGACTAGAATCTGGCCTGTATTTGATCAAATATAGTCCTAGATAGACAAATGGAAAAGCCATTCCATCGTTGCAACCCGACTCAGCCGACAGTAAGTCACGCAAGTGTTTTGGAACTCTCTTTGCAAATTTGCCCTTTCCAACAACCGATGCAGCAAGAACGGGGTCTGTAGCTGTAACACAGGCAGCCACGACAAGACTATCTAACCAGTTCAAAGACGGTACAAGTCCATAGATAAAGAGACTTGTAATCAACCAGCCAAATGTCATGACAGGCACCAGCAAGAACAGAACAGACCGCCAGTGTTTTTCCATATACGCTCTAGGCAACTCTGCTCCAACAGCGAAACATTGCACCACCAGTACTATACGCGAGAATTCCAACGTAATTTGATCTGCATTTCCCCATGTTGAAGGATCAATCAGGCCTGCAGCGTGAGGTCCGAATATAATTCCACATAATGTAGCGACTGTAGCTTCACCAATGTATAGACGTTCTTTAATGACTGAAGAACATAACATGAATAGGCTTGTAAATCCACCCAGGATTAGATACACCAAATGTGGTTTGTTGATACTGAGTTGATCCCACGCCATATTTTACGATGTCTCGCCTTTCCTAGCTCTTGACAAATATGATTTTCCTCTTCTACCAGGACTAAGTTGTGCCGTCGGTGATGCATTCGTAGGGAGTATGATGGAACTGTCAAATAACGCGTGTGATGGGTATTACGAGAATAATTAGCGGAGGAGAGGTGAGAGTGACACCTAGGTTGTGGATCGAAGGCCTGTAACTAGGGCAATGAATGACCACAACAAAGGGGTCAGTCAGGATGCCTGTAACGAAGGTATGGAGGGGAGGGTTTATATTTGGAGATCAGAAGAAAGGTACATTCATGTAACCACTTTTCTGTAAACTTTCCGTTCTTTGAAGAAGGAGATTCTGAAATTTTAAGTTTACAACGTTGTCGATCGTTGTTTTTACGATAAGCTTGGGAGTGCCAAGATAACTATCATGTCACTGCGTGACTGCTATTATTTTATGCTGTATTATTATCCTCTTGCTCGGAAAGGTTTGATATTCTGATGAGAAAGTCATGTTTGGTCAAAATCGTGGAATGGGTGGTTTCACAGTATTTGCACACTATCACGAGAGGTTCTTTCCATACTATAGTAATAGTAATAAGTTTAAGATTGAAGGGATGATCTTGATTAACATTTTTCTGGAACAAAGTGGAGAACAACTCTGAAATTGACGCATACATGTGGTCATGTATATTCAAAATTTGCACATGTATTGTATGATATGTACAGGCCAGAATGATAATATCCGCGAATGCACTAAACTCGTAATGCCTCGGTTGCTGCAGTGAGTGAATTATTTTCCTTGCTCTCCATCGCAGATAAACTCTGATGAGATCCTCCGTGTAGATATGCCTCGAATTCACCAATCCGACTGCCACCATCTATCCATCGTTTTCGATAGGCTTCTCTACGCTTTCGACATTCCAGTGTCAATGCTGGCCAATAAGTTGCGTGATTATAGGTAAAATCAAGATCACCACCCTGATCCTTTGTTAATTGTTCCGATGGTACATATTCTGACAGTTTGGGATGAAATTTCATTTTCTCGCGTGTGACTGGATCTATGAATGGTGAGATGATTTTGAAAAACGTCGAAACATACCATGGTACTGCTGATTATTAGTTCATGAGTAGAATGTCTACTTATGGTGTTTACTTACCGTCTGATATCAAGGCTTTACCCAATCTTTCTGGGTTGTGATTTTGTAATATGTTCAAAACTGCTTTTGCTTGGCTAACAGAAGGTACAGCTCCATGTGCTGCACCTTTGAAACTAATCAAAAGACAAGTCGTCTCTTGACCTGGGGGTAACATTTCTATTGTGCGATCAAGCATATAACTAAGATGCTGAATCTGTCTATCACTCATCTTCGTGTTCTGTCTTCCCGGACATAAATATAAACATGTTCGGCCTTCAACATCCCAACCCATTATTACCTGTTTGCCGGTTTCATTTTCAGGGGATATGTAGTCGGCAGTAAACGTATCGGCACCGTATTCTCTACGCCAAACCAGAGTAGCTTTCAACCTCTTTAACGCATCTGCGGTCTTCCATTTTGTAGCACGTAGATATCTTAATATACATTCTCTCGAAAAGAACATTCTTTCGTCGTCGGAGAGTGCCGCCAATTTTGCATCGCGGTGATTCGATTCGGGAATCTCGGTCCACATTGAAACAGTGTTTAGCACGTCATTATACATAGATTCTTGTTGTAATGTCAGTTTCGCCGGAACGGGTGGCTTGGATTTGGAGCAAAGCTCTGTCAATGGGCCCTGTATAGGAATTGGTGTCATTACTGCTGGTGCTTCGGAAGACTTGACATCATACTTTTCGCCCTGAGCAGTTGTTATAATGTTGGGTGATGACATGGCAGACATTCTTGTTCAAACAATCCAAGATTGAGGACGAAGAGTTTGGGGGAGTGGTAATAATTTTTGAATTTCGGTAGGATTATATTGACATTGCTAAATCCTTCAAAGGGCAGTAATTATTAGACTTGATCACTATGCTGTGAGTAGTTTAATTGTTAGTATTCATCATTCCGCTGTTTGGGACAGCGGCGTAAATAAAATGTAACTTCGATTCCCGGACTTCCGTGAACCATATAGTCCCCACGTGGAAGCCGTGGAAGATGGTAATTGATTGATAATTGAAACTCGTAAACGCGCTTCGCGTCCGCCCCGCATTTGAACATTATGCACTTTTATTATCGCTTTACCGACCATGTTTATCGACAGCATACCATAAGACATTATGACCAGCATGGAACTTGGCAGACTCTTTGGTGGTACTACCAATCATGTCTCCGATGATGTGGCGAGTGAGCTACTCACAATCATGCGGATACATTCATTATCCGAACAAGAATTGTTTTATAAATGGGAAGCATATTCGATCAAAATGGGAAGTGAAAGTACCGATATAAATAGTAAAATGGTAAAGGACTTTAGAAAAGACCTACAAGATGCATTGGAAAGAGAATCGAGAGGAAAAGCACATGTCAATTCAACAACTAAGAAAAATAACACTCCTAGACCAACAAATACTGGAGATGTTTATCAAGTGTAAGAACAATTGGACAATTCGTGATCATTGCAATCATTAATAAATTTCATAGTCTTGATGGACTTGTTGGCAACACTCCTACTCCCCGTGCAGGACCAAAACGTCGCATGGACCATACTAATAATACACCTACTGCAAAAGTTGCCAGAATAGGACCACAAACGACCCCTCATACAACTACACCAACAAGGAACGACTCAGTACAGGCAGTATCTTTCGCTGGTCGTCCAAATGCTGGACAAACGATGGAGTCATTGAATGCTGATCTACAGTTTGATGAAACCGATCTGTCAAGGATATATTCCGAACCACGTGTGAAATTAAGGGCAAATACCGACATGACGAAATTTCCTTATCGACACATGTTTATGAAGCTGACTGATGCTTCTCTGATTCTTGATAAGCGGATTGACGAGTTTGTGAAATTATTACAAAAACATCACGATATTCCCATATCTGCATTTGGTAATCCAGCCGCAAGGAGTACTTCAGAGATTGTTGCAGTCGGTAGGATAGCCTCTGACCTGGAAAGTGGTATTAACTCGGCAAGTTTGGTATTGGAAACTAGCAGAAAAACAGGAGCTGGACTTCGAATTCCACTTGTGATCGAGCATAATAATTATGATTTGTATCCTGGTAAAATCGTCGGCTTACGTGGTATGAATTCGTCAGGAGAATCTTTCAGGGTATCCGAGATTCTGACTATTCCTCTACTTGCTCTTCCAGCAACTAAAATCGATGAGGTCGATTTATGCAATACTCGCTTGTCGGGAGGTAATTCAGACATCTCTGATAGCACGATTGCTCCTCTAAATGTTATCATTGGATCTGGACCATACACAACAGAAACAGATCTATCATATATTACACTTGAAACACTCCTCACACGTGCGTCGGATACTAAAGCTGATGTTCTAATCCTTAATGGCCCTTTCCTAGATGTTGATCATCCACTTGTAGCAAGTGGCGACGTTGGTTTACCAGAAACATACCCGGCGCAGCCTGATTGCGTGACGCTCACTGATGTATTCAAAGCTTTAATAGCAGCACCAATCACAGCCTTTGCAGCAAGATCACCAAACACTACAATCATTATGATTCCATCAGTCCGCGACGTTATCATGAAACATACTTCATGGCCACAAGATAAATTTTCACGACGAGAACTTGGACTTCCGAAACAAGCTGTCTGTGTCACAAACCCTGTCACAATATCTATCAATGAAATTGTGGTTGGGATCAGTAGTCAGGATATATTGTATGAAATGCAACAGCAATTAGTGTCTCAGGGAAATAAAGGTATCGGAACAGATTTACTTGCGCGTTTGACAAGCGATATTATACATCAGCGGCATTTCTTCCCGGTCTATCCCCCACTAGATCCTGGTAAATTACCAAAGGCAGCAATTTTGAGCGATGAACTTGGAGGTAGAAATGCTACGGGCGCAAATCTGGATGTGGCCTTTCTCGAACTTGGAGAATGGTTACATGTTAGACCTGATTTGTTAATTTTACCATCGGTCCTTACTCCTTTTGCTAAAGTCGTTCATTCGGTAGTTGCTATAAATCCAGGTACATTAAGCAAGAGAAAGGGACCAGGAACGTTTGTTGAAATGAAAATACAGCCAAGAAAATTGACAGAAGAAGAACGTGGTAGAGAGCTTGTAAGTCATGAATTATATAATAGAGCTAGAGTTGATGTAATCAGGATATAAGTCTGAACAATGTGTATATGTAACTTTTGTATAATTGTATATATTTCTAAGGATACAGAAACTCGTGTAGTCCGGAACCAAGTTTGATCAACAGTTAGAGAAGTGAAAGCGATTCAATTATAACCAAAAAATAAAATTGCAAAACGATGGTGAAGGGACTCGAACCCTCAATCTTTGCCACCGGAAAGCAACGCCTTGCCATTAGGCCACACCACCCAAGAAAGTAATCCAAGGAGAAAACTTGCTGGGTTTATATACGCCAAATTCATCCTGTTCAGGGCGAGCAGAGAGACGTCCCTCACTTTTTTGGCTGTGAATTCACCTTGATAAACAGTAACAGGAGAGCATCATGCCGTTCCGCAAGCGTGGTCGTACGCGTAAATCGGCCAAGGGGAGTAATCGTATGTATCTCACTCTTTGAAAATCTAATGCAATCGATATATTCCCCGTAGTCAGAGCTGTAGATATAAGTCTTCAAGTTCTGTTCAATTCAATGTTCTTAGATCTAATATATAAAATATAGGCAGGTTAAGTCAGCGCAATAAAACAGCGGGTTCCGACACGGAAATACAGGATGATACTCAGCTGGACGATACCAATAGTGACGCAATTGACGAATCCGAGGTTGCAACACCTTTAGTCGAAGAAAATGATGGAGAAGAAGGGATAGAAGAGGAGGCAGGATCTCCTGTTGATAACAACAAAGATGACGATGAGGTGATGGATGAAAGCGAAGAGAACGATGATGAGGAAGAAGACGATGATGAAGATGATCTGAATGGGACCTCAACACCAATAGTATCAGCGTCGCGAAGAAGAGATCGAAGAAATAACAATGCTTCCACAACACGTTCTTCACGTGCAGGGACTAACGACGACGCTGCATCTTCGGATAATAATAACACACCATCCGCATCTACGACATCTAATCGACGAAGAGGTGGATTTCGGGGTGGAGCCCGCGGCCGATCAAGATTTGGAGTATCATCTTCAACAAACCAAGTGTCGCGAGGAGGAACGGGTTCTGGTCCCGTGGATAAAGAAGGAAAGCTCGTAGCCGTCGTTGACAACGAAGCAGATCTCCCCGAAGATGCAGAAGGAGAAACAAAAGTCGACAAGAATGGAAAATTACAAGGAAACAGAGATTATCGCGTGCGAGTATTTACTATCCGCGGACAAGGCGATGGACAACTATACATGCTTTCCACCGAACCAGCGCGATGTACTGGATTTAGAGATAGTTATTTATTCTTCAACAAGCACGTCAGTCTTTACAAAGTAGTTCTCGACGAGCATGAAAAGATGGATCTGATAGAAAGAGGGATATTACCGCATAGTTACAAAGGTCGAAGCATAGGCGTAGTCACTGCCAGATCTGTATTTCGAGAATTCGGAGCGAGGATCATAGTCGCGGGAAGAAAGATTATAGACGATTACTACGTGACCGAAGCGAGAGAACGAGGCGACGTAGAAGGAGAACTGGCAGATGTTCAAGATAGAATGCCTGGCGGTAATCAACCGTATAATAAAAACCAATACGTCGCGTGGCACGGAGCTAGTCAAGTCTATCACAAAGAACCCGTCGTCAAAGACATCGTCGTAGCTCCTCCTACTAAACAATCACATGCCAAGCGAAAGATTAACCTGACTACTATAAACTGGCAATCAGAACACGCTTTTGACGCGAGGTATGCCTTTTTCTTTTCCTTTTTCCTTCCCCTTCTTTCTTCCTTCCATTAACCTTTTTGTCGGTCTAGTAAATTCAACTCCTCCCTTTTATCATCCCGTCGGTCCGTTCAAGATGGTACATACGACATCTACTCCAACACAATGCACTTTCCCAAAACCATGCAGCCTACGCACGCGAAATGGTCCGCCGTTCCCTCATCGTCCGGCTCGCTGTCGAGTCTCATGGTGAATAATTTCCTCACCACGGATTTACGATTCCAATCTGCTAGGCATTCCAACCTGGGCGTCCCTGGTCCCGACGGCGACGTTTTTGACGTCCTGCCTTGTACTCAATTACGAAACGTCCCGCGCGAGTTGCTGGCTGAGTTACCGTCTGATTGCAGAGGTGCGTTTGAAAAGGCTTTGCGAGAGGAGATGGATTGGAAGGGCCAATGGGGGCTAGAAGCGAGGGATTGTCTGAGAGGTGGTTTGAGGATTGGATATGCTGGCTTTCCGGTCTGATGGATTCTATCTATTTTGTTCTTTTGTGAATATTGTTCTAGTTGTGTAAGTTAGGAATGAATGAATGTATATATAACACGCATTGTCGATTCATAAACGTTTTTCTGTCATAGATTGTTGAGAAATTGTTGGTCAGTATAAATGTCTAGCCATGTGTGATTTTTTGAAATACGTGTGATCGATATAGTATAGACATAGAACATGAAGCGTCATCACATCAATTCACAAAAAAACGATATATATCAAGGGTAGAAACAATTCATATTGCAATTTTCCACCCCACTATTTAACATTCGACAATCCATGATTCTACAAATATATAAAGAGGTTTGATGATATACATAATCCTCACGTACTACCAATCATTCTTTATTACTAGAAGAATAAATACCAAACCAACAACAACCCAAACCAAGTTTTTTTCAATTCCCCATCCATTTTTTGAAAAAGGGAAACAGATAGAGATCTATATTCGCTAGCCATTACCACATTATAAACAACAATAACAAGAACAATAACAATAACAACAAACAACAGTAAAACACCAATTCATCAGCCGTTCCATCAATAAAGAATCTTTCATCTTTATTTACTATTATTACTAGAAAATATGGAAATTTGTGGGAAAAAACCCCCTCCGCTACAAAAATCAAATCGTACTGTATATAAAATAGTACTTTTAGGTTATTTAAAATACAAAAACAAGAAGAAGAAGAAAAAATGTAAACAAATCGTTGTACAGTAAGTAGTGTCGTTAATAGAATTCAAAGTTTAGGGGTGTGGAGGTGGAGAAAATCATCCAACTACACTTTGTGGTAGAAAAGAAGGACCCATCATATATGACGTAGATGAAGGACGGTAACAACTCTCGCATTGACAAGCATAACCACAGAATCTGTCCCATGGATTATTATTGTGATTATTAAAAGCGTTAAAGTATGTCAAAGATGCAGGAGTTGTAGTAGACATGGGATTGATAGGAAGTTGCCATGATGACCAGTTCTGAAAAGGTTGGATTTGAGGAAATGGATTGTGATTCTGCCAATCTTGTCTGGGTTGTAAATCTTTCGTTCGGGAATTGTAAAAATCAAATAGAGTTTGATCATTTGAACAATTCCATGGATCAGAAGTCATATAAGGAGTATTGACGGCAGAATTAAACATGCTATCACATTGAATAGATGATAATGGCAAGCGTGAACGTTGATCAACGTTAGCATGTTGATATCCATTATCGAAACTTTGAGTCTCGATTTTAAGTGGCGATAGTTTGACAGCCATAGAAGCTTGCACAGACTGTAATTCGTAATCCTTCCATGCGTTTGACCATAATGAGAGCCCATTAGGATCTCCACAGTCAACATGAAGTCCAAATCCAATCAAAGCAAGCCATTTAATCTCAAGATTGTTAATATCAACAACGTTAATGCCAGTGACATCCGACCATGATCGATTAATAAAAGTATTATCGTCAAGGAATTTACTTCCCAAAATCAACGCTATAGTCAATAATCTGTAGATTTCATTGTCTGATCGTTCCATACTATGAGGAAAATCTCTCAGACGAACAGTCAGATAATGAAGACCAAGTAACAGTGTAGCAGATGGAAGTCTTGTAGCTGTAAGGACTTGTTGGACCCATTTTCGAAAAGAAGGATCAACTACAGCGCCAGGTTGGATACTTCTACAAATATCAATGTCTGCTAGACAGATATTGGACAGGAATAATGCATACATTCCTTGTGTAGATTCTGCGACAAAATCCACCATACAGTCCATTTCATAGTCCAATTTAGCCGACACACCTCCAGATGGTTGTTCTTCTTTCTTTTGTTCCTCTTGTCGCTTTTTCTTCTGTTTTTCTGCAGTGGCGGACGATTCATTATAAAAATTTGCTTCCATAGGTGAAGTATAATTATTTTGAAGACGTAATCGAGGCAGAATTGGTGCGCCCATTGGTTCATGATATGTACTGATCGGTGGTAATGTTTGTCCACAGAAGCTTGCTCTGCCATAATTGACTTCCGAAACAGCACTTGAAGGTGGCGGCGGTGGAGGAGGAGGAGGAGGAGGTAGAGACGCTTGTGGTGCATATCTGTGATTGAACTTCATAGTCGTATCTAATCTCATCGGAAATGTAGGTCGGACATAGGTATTCATGTGATATTGAGGAGGATTCCATGTTTGATTGTCATACATGCCATAAGGCGGAGTTGGAGGAAATTTGCCATGCATGGATTGAGGATAAAAGGTCGCCATTACTAGATCTCGGATGAGAAAAGTATGTTACAATGAGTGCAAGGAGGTCGGGATATATCTATCCAACTAACAAAGAAAATGTGAGTGAATATTCTCTACGTGAAGTTCAATCATTGCTTTGTACTTACCCGTCAACTTGCGCCCACTTTCGTCGAAACTTCGACGAGAGGAGGTTTCGTAGTCACTCCTCTTTATTTAGTTGCGCGACATGTGTATTGACGTGAGGGATTCAATGATTTATAGGTCACTGATTGACTCGATGTCGAGAATGATTTTGTGATGATAATGTCAAGTTTTTAAACTTGAGTATCGGGAATGATCAAACTCGTGTGTAATATTGAGATGTGATTCAGACGAAACTAAATTAATAGGTCGTCCGTAATCGTAGAAAGCTATAGGTCGAAGGTCTTGTCAATTCGTACTCGAAATATGAGAAAAGAAGAGTCGAAGAGGAATTGACGAGCACGCACGACGTAGTCAGAAAGTACAATGCAAAAAGTAAATGACTGTGCGCTGTTTCGTGGTCACGGGAAATTTCTGACCAAGAAGATAGCTTTTTTATGGTGGGGTTGTTCCAGAAAAGACAACTCATCAACCATGCAAAAAAATTTGGAGAGCTGGACCCGACTTTTTTTTACTCTTTTCTTTTTGCGCGCGGATCATTCGTCAACTGGCGTGCTGGCCATATTTCAAGTTGGCATTGGAAAAGCTTCTTTGATGTTTTTTTACCTTTAACGACAGCGACCCTAGTAGCTCTTCTGGTTCGACATGCACGGTCGACACAGAAGATTACATAAAGTTTTATAACGAGAAAAAGATTGGTTTGAGAAAAAGCGGGTTTTTTATGCCAGTCAAGTTGCATCAAGCAACGTATCAAGCTTTTTTTACGGTAAAAAGTATCACCATGTAAAATATACAAAACGGACATGATTTCGTAGCCAATCATCTGCATACGAATTATGGTCTGTACTTCTTTTTAGTAGTCTAGTTCCACAATTTCATCTTCATGTCCCAAGGTTTAACAGCGTAACGGCATTGTAAATGGGAAATTGTAAACGATAGCGGTTCTAATTTCTCATAACTTTTGACGAATCAGTTTAATAATATCAATAATTCATAATGATGTTGAAGAATTGATCCCATGTAAAAGCTGAATAGTAGTAATAATACTGCCACTACATTATATGCTGTCTAATCATATTCTATATAATCTGCGTAATTTTCCAAATCCGACGTTGTCACGTTATTAATTATTACGAGATGAAATTTTGACCCGTCATGTTCCTACTCATGATTCAATCATTCAACCTAAAAGTGAACATGTTACCTTCCAATCGAATTCCACCCAAACTGATCATATAAAATACCCGAACAATACTTTTTACAAAGAAGCCACAAGCTTGCTGCATCCTGATCCAGGGACCCTGAATGTCGTCGAAATCAGTATCGAAAAAAAAAACAAGTTTCGACCATTATGTCGACATGAGTAGGATTTGAACCTACGCCTCCGAAGAGATCAGATATCGGACGTAAGTTCGAGTCTGACGCATTAGACCGCTCTGCCATCATGCCAAATGAAACGAGAAAAGTTTCCTAATGGAGTGGCTCATATCGAGACAGACTGTCGCAAAAGCCAGGAGAGAGGAATTAGTTGCTGAACTTCACCTGAAAAATCGTTCTTGACTAGTCGATGGCGAAAGAAGCACTGACTTGTATTTTATCTAATTTACATGCTTCAAACTCTGCCCTAACTTCTCCTCCAATATATCTTGAGTCAAGTTCCACAAATTATCCTGCAACTTCTCATCCCTAGCTTCACTACTTGGATCGGTAACCTTTCTATCTGGCACGATATAAACTCCTTGTAACTTTTCACTAACAACGTCCCCACTTGTAGCTGCAAACAAAGCAGGTCTACAACCTTGTTCCGTTGGATCTTTCAAAAAGGGTCGCACAAGAGCTACACCTATCTTCCCCAGTAATCCATATGCCTCGACTGCTTGTTCTTGTTGATCTGTCTTGACACCGCCTGGATGAGTAGCTATACACCATGGACCATCGGCCAAACCTTGAGCTGTGAAGCCTAGCTTGTTGTCTGCCGCTAAACGGGCGAGTTTACGAATATACAAGGCTTGAGCTAATTTACTACGGTTATAGAGTTTGGTAGGACCTATGTCCTGATTGAGTTCTGATAAGGTTAGGAATTGACTATCATTGTGAGCGAAACGATGCATGTCGGATGATTGCATTATCAATCGAGAATTACGAGTCTTGAGAAGAACAGGTAACAAAACTTGTGCAAGATGGGCTTGAGAGATGAGATTAACTTGTATATGACTTTCTTTTAAACATGTCAGTGGACTTTCCAAGAGATAAAGCAGGTCTGAAGATATACCTATGCCATCGACCGTCATACTATAGTTACCGACACCAAGACCAGCGTTTAGAATCAACGCATCGATTTGTGTAAGTTTTGATAGCTCTTTGGCCACTTGATCAGTCTGTTTCAAATCTGATAAATCACATTTCTTCCATTCTACTTTGCTGACATCACCATATTTTTTCAATTCATCCTGTGCTTCGACTGCATGATCTTCTTTGTTTGATAACAAATATATCTTTGATGCATTGTTCTTCAAGAGTTGAGCGACGATGCCGAATCCAATTCCTGCAGAGCCTCCAGTGACTATATAAACCTTTAAAACATGTCAGCCTTGCTATGAATCCTAGAGGTGCTACATCGTACCTTGCCGGCTAGATCCGGTATATCCTTATTGGGATCATATGTATTGCTATGTCCTAGAAGATCCATGTTTAATCAATCAGGGTATTTTACAATGATGGAGGACTGAGATGGAGAATGAATCTTGATGATTATCCCGAATGATTACATTGATGATGTCATTGTGATATCATCCCACCTACCCAAAATTACATACGTCACTATACACTAATCATTCCCTTCTATTATCAAGACGTAGAATAATACATTTTATTATACATTGGGAAATACAGTAAACTACATGTCATTGTTCTCGTGATCTTCATAACTCATAATAAGTATACAATCATGTTACAACTCCCTCTACTTTGTCATCATCAAGTCGAGTGATATCTTGTAGAATTTGGTTCGTATTTATAAGCATGTGAATGGTGAGGATTGGGAGTCGTCCAATGCTTATTCGTGCCTGTTATTGTTTTTGATGAACTCCATCTGGACATGAAAGCGTTATTCGTCGTCAGCTTAGGTTTATCATCGACAGCCAAAAGTCTTGCTTGCTGCATATTTGGATCGAAATTCGAAGATTCCGAGATTATCTTTTTCCTAGTCGTGACCCTCGGTTTGGTAAGTTTTGCTGAAATTTTCGTCTCTTCAGTCACTATACCTTTTTGGCCGTCTGGCTTAATCTCCTTTATTATTTGTCGCAATTCTCCATCGTCGGCAGTTATTTGGGCTTGGATATAATTGACATCAGTATTTGGTTGTAGAAAAGACATTATTGGAGATTGTGGCGTGTATGGATATCGTTGATCATCTTGTTTTGTTGTTTTGTCCAATTTGGCCAAATCTCCTTTTTCCAGCAATTTTGTAATGTCAAGACTCTCACCTACTGGAATCGGAGTTGGGTGTGAAGGTGTAATGCAATCCATATCTACTTCTTTTCTCAAAACATGATCAATGTCGATTGCACTAAAATATGCACATGATTGTGGTAAATCATTGATACCCATTTGTTGACTAAACATTGCCCGAGTCCAAACGTTTGCGACTTGAAGAGCCATTGCTGCCTTGTATTTGTCTTCTTCCCTTACCAAATATCGTATTTCATCATGGACAGTAATTGACAAGCGAGCATTAATGTCACAAGTACTAATCAAATGATCCATACTAACAATCAACATGTGTAAATAATCCACTCCACTAGATTGGATTGCCCAGTTTATTCGAGAAGTCATGAAACCTCCCCTTGATATATATCTCTTCATTAAAGCTTCTGTAATACCGGCACCTAGAACGGGTGTACGTGGTTTTTCTTGTTCAGCAAAATCTTCCAGTCTGTTAAAGACGAAAGATTCCGTTCCACCTCGCCAGAATGGACGTTCATGAAGGAGTTTCCTACTTGTCCTTTGTCCTTTTGTTTCTTTATAGAGTTGACTTGCAATTTTATTTGCTTGATCATCAGAAAGACTTGGATTGAATTGTCTTAGAAGACTACATGCAAATTTAAGACCTGCTCCATAAATTCTACCATAATTAAAAACTTTTGCATCATTACGGGATATTCCTAATATATCTGCAGTTCTAGAATGTAAATCTGTACCTGCCGATTTACTTCCTTCCAAGGTCATGAAACCGATTGCATTGCCTCCGTGAAGTTTGAACGAAGCATCACCGACAAGACTAGCGATCCAAAGTTCCTGACTATCGACATCTGCACCGACAAAACAATATCCTGGAGGCGCTTTGATCATTGATTTTAGTTCTGATCCAACCCTATTCTTTTTTGCGTTACTTGCTGTTAGCCAGGTATTTTCTACGGCTCTTCTTGTTATTGTACCCATTGGGATGATCTGTGGGAGTATAAATCCACGATCAGAATTTGATTCATCAGACTTTAGAGGTTCAGAATCTGATTGATATACTACTAATTGTGATTTAATTCGATCTCTTGCACTTATCCAATATGAACACGATGCATTCATTTCTAGTGCTTCCTTTGCATAAACATATTCCGATGATAATGTACCTTTTTCGAAAAAAGCTAAATAACCCTTGGCCAGGGGATTTGCACATCTAGCTAATGGACCATCTTTATGTGGAAGTTTAAAATATATCCTGTCATTATCATTTCGAAGAGTTGGATTTTCTTCTTCCGACATATCAGCTTTATATAGACCTTGCATATCTAATTCTTGACCATTAGATACGGCAAATGTCCAACCATGTTTATCAGACCATACTAATGGATTACCTAACCATGAAAGTCTTAGTAAGATTGGTGCTATTCGGGTTCTGACGGTCAATAGCATTGGAGAGTCGTTTTTCATGAACAAATCCTTGTACCACTTTGGCATTCCTGGCTTTTTTTGACGTGCTGCAAGTCTAGGTTCATCTCCTTTTTTCTTTCCTTTCACCATTTTTATTTCTTGACCTGACCAATCCAATTGGTTTAACCAAGGATCAGCCATGTATCGCTCGGGCATATCTTTCAACTCCAACGCTTTTTCTGCCAGATCTCGTAATCTCTGTTCAACTGCATTTGATAATTTAAGATATGTAGCTTCAGCATTTTGGATATAAGTATTCCAAGATTTGTCGACGGGTAAAATTTCGGCTGATAAATGTCGTAAAGCAGCAAAACTAACCGGATGTGGACAAGTTTTTAGAAATGCTGGAAATACTTTTTGATATACTCGATGTGTAACTTCTACATCAGCAGCACAATAATCTAATAATTCATCCATTTTCTGACGTATACCAGATCGATCCAATTCTCCAAACCATTCACGTCTTGCTTTATCGATAGATATGCCACAATGAAATTTTGCTACATCTCTCAACGAGTTTACAGAACTTCTTCCAACCCAAAGCTCTTCTTCCTCATCAAACGATTGTCTTTGTTCTAATAACATTGCTAAATCGGCTGCATCGTCCGAATTTGATATTTTTTCACGATCTTCTCTTGCTTTACGATGTTTTACCCATTGTGGTCGCTGACGTGAACACATACCATTAACTGCAACATGTAACGACATTGTATCCATAAAATAATTTTTACTTTGTTTTAGTTGATATTCTTCTGCAACTCTTGCTCTATCATATCCTATATTGTGTCCAATTATAACTCTTGGTTTGTTAATGTCCCCAAATGGTATCAAATGTATATCTGACTGTGATTCATCTAATAGCCAAGGTGACAACCAAGAATACCATGCTTTATCACTTGCTGCGCATGCCATGGCCGGGAATGTCGTTTCTTTCCACATCACTTCTGTATCGAAAGTGAGGACGTTCTCTTCTGGCCATTCGACACTTTTCATACTTCCATCTGCTACATACTTTGTCCATCCACTTTTTTTCGTCTCCCAATTTCTAGGCTTTGTTGGAAGATTTACAAATGCATATCTCGTCGCTAGACTTAGATATGGTTCCGCAGAACTCATGCCTAACTGCCAGAAATGTTCATCGAGACTACTGCCTTGTAATTTGGGTATATCAAAAGCGACGGGAGGAGTTGAGTCGGTATTCTTTCCTAACAAACGATGTCGATTAAGGTGATCTTTCGATAATCGCACAAGATCTTCCGGTGCGACACATGAAGCGCCAGGAAATATCTGTTTATGAACATGATCACTGACTTGTTGTACACCAATTTCATTAAATCGTGCTGCTGAATTGCAAGCAAGAGATTTGTAAAGATTTATTGCCGTACTAAATGTGCGAGGTGGCCAACTTTGTCGTATTTTATTATGGATAACTCTTTGTCGAAACACAGTCGCGACACCGGCAACATGTCTTTCACGCATCATAATATATATCAATCGCCATGTCTAGAAAAATGAACAAATTGACAGGAATGTAAAACCGTCATTTATTTTTTCCCTCGATTTCTCGGCTCCACATTTCTTTTACACATGCCATCTTATTATGCCGACCAACTTTGCCATCTACATTCTTGATGGTCTAGTGAACAATCCATTTATGATACTATCATTAATGGATTCCCAACACGAATGATCACTGTATCTCGAAATAAAATCATGCCACAACCCAGAAATTCCACCACGACTTCCGAAATGCCCGGCCAGAAAAGATCTGCGCCTTCAGATTCAACAGGCAATATACCAAAGAAAAGATCACGCTTGTCTGGAACTACAAGTGCAACTCCTGTTGTGTTGAATGTCGATGAAATAGAAGCCGTAGATTTGGCAACAGATGATGCCGTTCAAAATCTTCTACAAAAAGAACGAGAAGATCTTGTAAAATCACAAAACGAGAACAACAACGTAACCAAATTTGGTGACATGTCTTGTATTATATGTATGGATAATTTCACCGATATTACTGCTACAGCTTGTGGTATGTTTGATCTTTACAATAAACCCTATGGTATTATTGATTATAATTCTTCTTCTAATAGGGCACATCTTTTGTCATGAATGTTTATTGCACGCTCTCGATGCTAGAATGTCGGATTCTAATAGATCGGGTGGCAACTGTCCAGTCTGTCGTAAATCTATCCGACCAACCACGAAAAATCAAGTCATTCCACTTTCTTTTATGACACAGGTCAAATATCAAAGTTCTATCAGAATATAAAGGGTCTAAATGATATGTTTTACTAAGTGCATGAATTATGATGACGTGTATCTATGACATGAGCGATAGGCATTAACATGTAATATATTGGTTTTAGCGACAAGACATGGGTGTAACAGATATAGTATCTTATAATAATAATAGCAGTAGTCATTATCAACTAAATTCTATACCAATGTTCCATCTTACATTTGGCTAGCCACATTTTTGCTATGACGTAATTAATACTTGACTTGGTTGAACTGCAGTATATGATTATCTTTAGACCTTCAACTTCAAAACATTTTCACTGGTTATTACTACACTCGATCCGGAAACTTTCGACATGGAATCCATAAAAAATGCCGCTGGTGCGTTACTTGGACAGACACCACGGGACCAGCAAACTTCAGGACATGAACCAAGAAATGGTGGTCCAACTGGAACTGGAGGAATGGAACCATATGATGCTGGTAATAACGAGGAAAACCCAGACACAGTAGCGGAAACTGTAGCTACTACATCTAATGTCAACAGACCAGCTAATGGTTCGTCGTAAGGCACGAGTAAATCTTCAGAGCATCCTGACGATTGAACGTAGAGACTGTTGGTATGATGGCACAAGGTGTCACTCCAGCTACTATTTCGATACCTATGCCGAATTCATCTACTACCACTCATTCGACCAATACAGTCCCTCCACATGTTGAGGCAACTACCACTCAAATAGCATCTAATCACAAACCTCATCATCAGCAACATCATCATCAACACAACCCTTCGGCCCAGGCACAACCTGGTTCTACTCCCTCAATACCTGCACCAACATCAAGACCTAGTGCTTGAGTATCAACCATATCGATAATGAGTACGAATATTACGACGGCTTCACTTTGACTGCCACTATAATACCCAAGTTGTTGACAAGATACAAGTTGTGCAGCAATCGAATATCGACTATCTTGATTCAAGGTCGAGGGAAATATCACGCCTCGGCATGTTGATTTTTTTATAAAATATATACAACAGAAACATCATTAATCTTTATACATTGCTATTATAACCATTATTCTTCCCTCTTCTTCTCTTCCATCGACTCTGGCTTCCCAGAACCTTTCCAATTCCAGACCTCCCATATCTGATCCATTATAACATCCGCAATACCCTTGCCTTGCTCAAACTTTTCATGTAGCTCTTTCTCCCTCTTCTCTTTCCAATCTCTTGGATTCTCGTCCCCATACCATATTTTACCCAAAGCCCCTTCTTCTCTACCCTGATCTTGCAATTCTCTTTCAGCTTTGAATCGTGCTTGAAACTCCTTTGCTCGCTCAGTCGGTAAACTTCCTCCACTCACAAATGACGTTTCCCCCACATTAGATGTATTCGTGGTCAAAGATGCAGAATTGATCGGTTGTAGTGACAAAGGATTATTGATCCTTGCAAGTATTCCAGTCCCATACCTATCTCGATGTATTTTATTGGCTGATAAGACTGTTCCCAAACCAAGACAAGAGGTGAATAGATCTAGTTTACGTGGCGGGAGAGCGATGAGGATAGGACACAGAATGAGGCAGCTCCATGATAAGATATGGAGGGTTTTGCCGTAGGAATCTTGTCTCTGAAGGGCCAGCTGCGGTACTGGTCGTGTTGACGGAGATGAGGAGGGATCCGGGAGTGAAGGCATGCGGTGATATAGGGATGCAAGTTATGACGCTTTTATTTTCAACATTTGAAATTTCGGTTCGAGGTTTTTTGAATTTCGCAAGGGCGGAATTCTTTGCATCAGTGATTATAAATGTCCATGGATAGGTCTATCTAATCTATGTATACTTCGAAGATGATCTTTTAGGCCGGAGTAGGTAAATTTATCAAGTATAATTGACGGTAAACGTAATACGATAAAATCATGATAAAGGTTTCCATTTGGTAATAATGAAGGAGACTCTTAGGGTACTCAGGCCTAATTACGCATCATATAAGCGTTGGTACTTACTACACGTATGTGTTGGAGAAGGCGTTAGTAGACTGGATCGTAGCCTCTCCAACCTTTCTCACTCAAGGGTACGAAGGCCATAACGTAGATTAGTAGTCAAGCTTGTGCTGGCTCTTGTACTATGTCGCTGTCATAATCGTGTACGATCTGCTTCTGAACCCCTATCACTGATCACCATGATACAAAGTCTAGAAAGGAAAAAGATAGTGATTGTGCAATCATGCATATAAAATCTACTTTTCATACTCGATGTTACTTCCCCGAAAGACTTTTGACAAAGCCGGGATGAAGCCGTCGAATTTACTGCAAGTTATCACCGTGACACAGGACTGTGGTCGCTTGTGGCCTTCTTCATTTCTGCTGACCTATACTTTTCCTATTAACCATATACAAAGACCAAAAGAAGAGAAAATGTGCAGACTATGCTTTGACATACTGTACTGGCAACCCCACATTTCGGCTCAACCGGTTATCGTTATCGATGATACCACCGTATCGCATTTATTCATTATCTTACTGCACAATCATAATTCAGGGTGTTGCTAGAGTCACTTCGTATTCATTAATAGCTGTATTCGCTTCTAGTCCAAAATTATGCGATAATTTGATTGCAAAAATGATCGACTTGTCATGTCTCGTGCTAAGATAATGTCACACGACCAAAAGACAGCCTCACATCATTCATTTCTGTCGCTCATATCCTTTACATCTTGATAATCGACCACTCACAGCTGTAATATATGATGCTATGGCAGATCCTCGCATCTAGTACAAAAGATCTTCCAGCATATTGTTCACCGACTTCGGACTTTCTCCATCAATTATCTTCTACTTTCCATGTCTGTATCCCAACATGGTTAGCATTTATATCGACATTACTCGGTTCATTGTCTATCATATCTTGGCTATTTGCACAACTTCCACAAATATATAGAAACTACACACTCTCCAGTACTGCTGGTTTATCATTTTATTTTTTGATCGAATGGTGCTTGGGAGACTTGACGAATTTATTGGGAACAATATTTGCAGAACAAGCGACGTGGCAGAAAATAGTAGCAGGATATTATTGTTTCGTTGATGTGGTCTTGGTTGGGCAATGGATATACTATGCTAGACAAAATAGTGGATGGACAATAAAAAAGACGTGGATCAGGAATACCGATGATAATGGGAAAGATAATGTCCCGGCCTACGTCGAAGATGCGGCAGATGGTCGCAGTGTATCAGACACAGAGTCTATTCGATCTAGTATCTACGCACCTTCATTAGCGCAAGATATTCGTTTTCCACGACCGAAACACTTTTCGACCAACTCTCATCGAAGTATCAATACTCCCAATTCTTTACCAAGTAACTCTCCGAATTTAGCCTCAAGCACACCTCGCCGAACAGTAATACCCATATCCTCTTCTTTAGGGCCAACGAGAGCCCTCTCTCCTCATAAAGTACTCTTTGTCACTTGCATCATAGCAACTCTCGCTCGAGCGTCTCCTTCAAAGGATACTATTGATTCACAATCGTTCCGAACTCCCGCCATATCAGCTGGGACGGGCTTAGCATGGACATCTACACTTTTATATCTCTTATCTCGTCTACCGCAACTATGGCAGAATTATACTCGTAAGTCAACATCTGGTCTATCTCCATTATTATTCTTGGCTGCCTTTTGTGGAAATTTATTTTATTCTTCATCTTTACTCACAAATCCATGTGCATGGGATGATTACCCTCCTCATGGTGCAGGAGGCTGGCTAGGCGACAGAGGAAGTGAAAGGAAGAAATGGATACTACGTGCTCTGCCTTTTTGGTTAGGTGCTGCGGGCGTTTTGGTCCTGGATGCTGTAATGGGCTGGCAATTCTATCTTTATGGAGAGCATGGGACAAATGGAAATGGTAGTGGTAGCAGGAGAGGAACAACCGTGGTTTTTGTCGAAGAAGTAGATCAAAAAAGGAGGAGAAAGAGGTGGAAAATTATGAGGAATGGTTGGATGAGAGGGTGGTATCCTAATTTCGCGATTGTGAAGAGTGCGGAAATACAGACAAGCAGAAGTAGACGAGGGAGAGAACGGGAGGGGTTGTTGGATCGACATGATGATGGGGCCGCATATGGTACCATGTAATTCTCATAAATGAATAGATATAGAACATCTTGTATATATAAATTTTGTCACATTTAAATTTGAGTTGTTGCAGTCATAATATGCTGTCATGGACTTGGCAAAACTCCGTCTTGTAAAATCCATTGATTATCTCTTTCTGAATGAAATTGTAAAATGTTGATGATACTCATATTTCAGCCACTAAACTCCCGACCCGGCGTACAAAGTCATCGCAATCACTATGTTTGTATAGTACAATAAATCAAATGGCCATTCTCCAAGATCCATCAAGTTTATCATCTTGTATCTCGTTTAATGCACAGTGAATATTCCCGATGGATTTTTCAAGGTAAAATCCTGGGGTATAAAGTTTTTATTGAGCATGAACTTGTAGATTATTGAGAGATTGCTTCGCCCATGGCTAGGACGACAAGGCTTTTATTTCATGACGTTCAACACTTGTACAGCGCAATAGTGGCAATGATTTGTAAAGGTATGAGGATATTGACTGAAAAATTAAAATACATAAGATATCTCAATGTTTAAAAACATCTGACAACACATTTAACAAAAGAAAAACGACAGAGATACAATAAACAACCAAGAACCAGCGAGATTATATCGTATCAACCTTCTCGTCGCCGACTTCACGTACATCCGTTCCTCCGTTCTGCTTAACTTCAGCAGTGAATGATTTATGAGGAACCCATTTAGCAGAGTGTCGAGCGCTACATTCTGCCATCATGTGTGACACTTGCTCTAATGAAAGCGATTTTGTCTCAGGAACCAAGAAATAGGCAAATACCGCGCAGCAGGCGCATGTCGAACCCCAAAGGTAAAAGACTTTGGTTCCAAGATTGCCATAGTCGGCTCCCATAAGGTAAGGAGTTATAACGGCAATAATGCAGTTCCAAAACCAATTACTTGCGGTTGAGATGGCTACACCCTTGGAGCGAATGTTGAGTGGGAATAGTTCACCGATGGAAACCCATGCTACAGGTCCCCAAGTGCTGGCGAAGAAGAAAATGTAGATGCAAATGAAGGCCACCATGGCTCTGCCAGCCGAGGCGTTAGTTTGCGAATCAGTCGCACTGCCGATTATAGCAACAATAAATTCGCAAACACACATGCCAATGGCACCCCAAATGAGAAGCTTTCTACGACCGAATCTCTCAATCGTCCAGAAAGAAATAGGTGTCGAGCAAACATTGACGATGGTAGTGATCATTGAGATCAAAAAAGCATTTTTGATTCCAATTATCGGAAATATGGTATCGGAATAGTAGAAGATGAAATTGACACCGGTCCATTGTTGAAACATTTGAAGGAAAGCACCAATCAAGGTCTTGCGGATGTTGCTGTCGCGACGCATAGGATTACCCTTGAGTGCTTCAAACACCGAGACACCGACTTTTTTTCCATTGACGTACTGCGAGTTTTCTAACTTGTAGTTGTTGACAATCTCGGCGAACTCAGCATCATTCAGTCTCTCTGCATCTCTTTGTGTCTGAGTCATCTGCGATTCTGGAAGTGGGTCACGTGGTAATCCACGGATTCTACGGAGAGCCTTCATGCCTTCAACATCACGACCTTTCTTGATAAAATAACGAGGTGATTCGGGCAAAACGAAGAGGCCAACAGCAAGGATGATCGCATACAAGAATTGGATTCCAATCGGGATTCTTTCTGAAGTTAGCTTGATGCAACCAATCTAAGCTGTTCAAAGGAAATGAACGTACCTGTATGAACCGGAATCCTGTCTCTTATTGGTCGAGTGAACTACAGCAGCTGCCAAAAGAAGACCGATGGTGATAGCGAATTGGTAGCACGATACAATGGCACCTCGAATTCTTTTCGGCGCAATCTCGGACATGTAGAGAATATTGATTGCGGAAACGAATCCCACACCCAAACCAGCAAAGAATCGGCCAGCACAGAGGAGTGGAATATGCACCGAAGCGACCTGTAATATAACACCAAACATGTAAATAAAACAACCGACAATGATAGTTGTACGGCGTCCAATAAGATCCGCAACATAACCGGATGCGATAGCCCCAAAAAATGTACCCGCAGATAAGATTGAAACAATCAACGATTGCTTGCTAGTCGCGAGTACCAAAGTATTTGATACAGGATTCAGTGTCCCGCCATTACGGTCGAGCCAGTAAGATGTTGCAATAACCCCGTTGATATATCCAGAGTCATAACCAAACAAGATACCAGCAAAGGCAGCAAATGCGCACAGTAATCTAGCCTTGAGCGTCACAGGCGCTTCAGCCTCCAGACGCTCCTTCTCACTCACTTCAAGAGGCATGATGAAGTTGAGTATGTATCACAGTTTGAATAATGTGAACAAATTTAGTGTTGAAAATTGATGAGTTGTATAAGATAGAAAAGAAGCTAAGAGATGGGTGGAAGCAGGACTATCTATTTATTGACTCAGGTGATAAACGAATGACGATCCCTCGGTTACATGTCTGATCGTGAAAGTTGACCGGCTACACCGTTAATTGCCGGCATGAGTGGTCAGAGAAGCATTACTGTTTTTGACTTTTTGGCACGCAAGCTCCTAGTCACCTTCAAAGTCACACTACTTTATTCCAAAGTAGGGGTGATGATCAAAGCTAGCGTGTTCCATTAGCGGTTCAAATGAGTCAAAATAATGAGAGAGGTCTCCTAGACGAAACGTTTTACAGGTCACGACCACAACATTTCGCATCTCATGTCCAACTTTGGCTTTCCACGAGACCTGTAACGACAACCGCATTCCAGGTTTAACGGCGCCATCAAAAACGGCCCTGGAACTGGGAAATAGACGTAACAACATCACCACCATGTAATTTAATGAGGCGAGAACCACGGAATTCAGACTGCGTGACACTACATTATACGATAGAAACATAACCCTTGTGTGGTTTGCCTTGTTGGCCCCCCGAGAACGACCGTCTACCAAAGATGTTCGACTTCACATGATCAGCGGCATTTTAGTTCGGAGTCAAAGACATTTTTTTGTTTTAAAGTTGCGACAAGGCAAAACCCAATTTGTGCATTTACGGTCTTTCTGATTGGTCTTTTGACAAAACAAACCTCAGCGAGAAACCGGGGCAAGCGGCTGAACCCTAAACTTTCTCGGCCCAGAAAACTGATGGGTCACAAGGGCATGAATCTGAGATTATTTTGATTTATTATTTGATATACAAAAACTCTCGCCCACACTTTGCGCAAACATGTCGCGAGAAAAAAAGTCTTACGATGTTACATCCGAGTATCAATGCATTACAGTCGTCGACTAGCCACCATGAGTACAGCTGCTGAAGAAGAAATTATATCAAAAGAAGAAACTCCTCGGGGAACATGCTTGACAGCTTCCCCACAAAACTTAATCTTTACTCGATCTTGTGCGCCCACGTATCTGCCTTTTATATGCCCTTTGTTCATGACTTCAAATAACTTTGAGCAATGAGATCTTCTACATATGCCGAAAGTGGATAAATACGAGTAGGCGTTTAGCTCACAAATCTATTTCATACATCGCGTTGTGCAAAGTTCTACCGTAAATTATCATATGGCAATAACGCATCGACAATCACACCAGATGATCCGTATTGTCGGTAAAAGCCGGAAGAACCCTAATGCTTCCAAGTTTCCTACCGTAGAGTCATCCGTTTTAACCCAAAACCAAAGCCGTCTCGTGATTTTTCCGACGAAAACCACTCCGTGGCAAAAAAAATGATTTTTCTGGCGGGCGGATGCGGGTGTGAAGATTCTGCCCACCTGGCCTGAGAAGACTTTACCCGTTCAGACAATGATGACACTCGACAATACAGTAGTCTCGTATGAACGTTGTTCTTTTTCGGTTTTTGCTTTTTTTCCAGAACGTCCTCACAGGATATCTCTCGGCTATAATCGGCATTGTCAGTCGTTCATTTTTACTTGTATCATCTTTTTTACCTGAAACTGTTTGAACTTTGTCTCAGCATTGCCACGTCCCGCTTACTTAATCAGCCCGACCCCGTTCATGCACCCGCGGCACTTTACGTGCGTGAAGACGAGCATGATTGTTGAAAAGTGGTAGGTACTGTGCATGTAAATTTCCAGCCACTTGACTTTTCGAGTGTAGATCTGTAATGTATGAGATCGAAAGGCGTGGCGTCTGGCTTGTGACGACTAATTAACTAACTTATAACTTGGTACGTGGCTCTTGTTTACTTTGTTTTGCCACGATAGACATGTCCTTGCGAGGGTTCTTTGCCTGAAATGGCAATTGAGTTTTGTATGCGACGTAGATAAATCTACATACTGCAATATCTTCGGAATCGTCTAGTGATGTAGGTAGATAAGATGTTAAAGCATTAATTATCTGTAACAAGATGTCATAGATAAAAGTGATGATGAAAGCCGATTTAATTATGCTAGGATTAAATACCTCTCGCGAGAATAGCAGCAGTCTCGGTAGTAAGACCCGACTTCTTCTCTCTCTTTGTAATGTGGAGATGTAATTTCTTGCTCAATCCTACATTTGTGAGAGTATTCATTCGATCAACATAGCTGTACCTTTCGCCATCTGATGTCGTACCCACGTCGACGAGTAGTACAAGGACCGTGTTGATAGATCATCATGGAAAGGTATGAAGCTACTATAATTTCATCAGTGATATGAATATCATCAATATATACATAATAATTTACATATATGAGATTCCCCATTTTATTCCAGAAATCCAATCTGCTATTCTACACTACACAAATCGTTTCATCGACCAATCATCCTTTCTTCAACGCCATCACTCCCAGCGCCGCCAACACTTTTATCCCCGCCGCCACAAACAGCGCTACAGCCATCCCATGCGTCCCACCCGCCTTCATCAGCCACGCACTCGCAATCCCACCGCCCAAAACCCCTAATACACCACCTAACCTCCTATCTCTCTTCCTGTTATCTTTCCGATCAAAAAGCCTCTCATCACCCATTAAATCGCAATACGTGCTCGTGATGACGTTTACCGGCAACTCGTTGAAGCCCAACAACCTGCTCGTGGCGATTTGCATCCCCGTGCCGAGCGCCAAGAGGGGGATTAGCGCCACGATCTTCGTCTGGGATAAAATGTCCGACGACTCGATTGCAAGCGGGGGAGAGGAGGAATTACTCGGCACGATGCCCCTGAGTAATATAATCGCAGGGATGAGAATGAGTAGCGCTTGAATGAGGAGGTTGATAAAGAGGTATGAGCGATGAGACGCTAGAGGATTTGGAACGTCATGGTGTGGGCGTCGAAGGAGATGGTTTGTGATGCGAAACGTGAGGAATGCGCCAAGTAGATACGACGAAATGGACACGAGAGTCGTTAACCATGCGTGAGGGTTCTGAGATGGGTGAGCCGTAGATAGACCTAGAATTACGGTGTTGCCTTTTTTATCACCCCATGTCAGTCATGGAAAAAAAAAGGGAAAAAGAGATGGAAGAGTTGGGATTGTTTTATGTACCGGTTTGCATGCCTACAAATACACTCCAATTACTAAATGTAGCGGCATCGACTATTCCAGTTGATAAAGAATGGGATAGTAATATCAAGTCAACATGTTTGATATCGACTGGACTTGACAAAAAGTCTCGAAATGATGTTGATTTTATTAGCGGAATGTCATGGTTATGATTTATAGATGCATCGAGGAGGTTATCTTGATTGAATGGTAAAGACTGTTGTTGATTCACAACTACATCGTGGACAGTCTGATGGTTCAGAAGTGGAGAATGTCGTGTTTTAGATTCCTTGTTCAACGACGTCGTCATGCCATTGATTAGAAAAATAACATTCAAAACTACTTTACAATCATAACCTATATTTTTGTTGTTTTCAAAAAAGAATGACGTCATCATGCAACAAAATATATACCGTAGTCTACAAAAACATCATTTTGTATTTCATCAAATCATAAAAATATGTACAAACAATTCATAACATCTTTCTTCAAATTCATACTATTGTCATGAATTATAAGGATAACTATTCCGATAACCATTTTGATCAAACATCATACCCGACCATTGACCATTCATGTTATAATTATTGTTAATATTCTCATTGTCATGGTTAACATTAACATTATTATTAAACTGAGATGGACCATACCAATACGATGGTGAAGATGATGATGGTTGTCGTTGAGATTGTTGAACAGGTACATATGGTAATTGACCTGTATGATATTCACTCACCGGTCTACCCAAAGATTGATAATGCATTTGATTATAATCAATATGACCTCCTTGAGTCATTACTCGACTTGGAGGTGGAACTAATAAAGTTTGGACATGTCTGACAGGTTTATAAGGACTATGTCTTTGTGCAAGTAATATAGAAGGAGATTGTGTACTAGCTTGCATTTGAATGTTATAATTTGGCATCAACGACGCTATAGGAGAAATATTGATTGAACCATGACGCGGACTTTGATTTCTCGAAGAAGGATTTGATAAAAGTCCAAGTGTTGAAGGATTAGGTAATATAGTATTATTATTACCAATTTTATTTGTATTATAAATAGAAGAGTTCAATTGGAATTGTTGATGTATTGACGGTAATTGCTTCAACTCTCTAGGATAATATAATTGTATATTACCACTTGTATTTTGTAATGGAGCACTATTAATAGTATTTGTAGTCGGTCCAACATACAAATCCTCTTGTTGACAGAATGATCTTCTTTTAGATGCTCGTAATTCATCATCTTCTTCCAATATACGTTTTCTTGTATTCTTTATAGGACTTGGTAGAATAGGAGGTCTTATAGCTGTGTTTGATGGTATGGATATTTCAGGAGACAAAGCTCTAGGCGGAGATGCATTAAAAGATATAGGAGGAGATGGAAATCCAATATTTCCAATAGAAGGTCTGACAGAATGGATAATTTGTGATGATGTTGAGGATGAAGACAAAGTGGGAGCCATCTTTGATAAATATGATGCAAATCTTCCTAATTGTATTTGCCACTGTGACCATTGTTCTTCACTTGTAGACAAATTGTATTTCATATTACTCAAAAACTCGACTTCCATCAAATGTACTTCTTTTACAGATATACCTGCAACTTCAGCCCATGTTTTATTCGTATAAGTATTATCATCCAGAAATTTGTTTCCCAGCATCAAAGCGACAGTCAATAATCGATATTCACTACCAGCTTTTCCTTTGACACTTGGATTTTGTCTTCTCAGGCGAAAGATAAATAATAATGCTAATAATACCACATTTTGTGCCACTTGTGTCGTAGATAACATTGTTGTCACAAATTTACGAAAACCAGTCGATGGTATTATTTCTGGAGCTGAAATGATTGGTGATATGTTTGTTGAAGATGATCCACCTGCTTGCTCAAGTAAACTAAGTGATTCAAACCAAAAAAGACACGTCAATTGTGCCGCCAACTCTGCTAGGCTGCCTTGGCTATCATTTATTGTTTTTGGAATTTGTAGACAAGGTGCAATTTGAGGAGCAGCTTGTATGGATGTTTTTCGTGTTTGACTTCTTGTTGTATATTGTTGAACATTCCTATCATCTTGACCAGACCATGTTGATGGATAATAAAACCTCTCCCTCTCTTGTGTTCTTCCCAACATGATTCCTCTTTGTAGCTCTCTTTGTAGTCCACTTTGTATTTCAACTTGATCTGCTGAATGGAGTAAATCTTGCTCAAAAGGAGGTGTAGGTGGACTTTGTATTTGTTGAGTGTGATATGAATATGGATTATAATTTGTTGTTCTAGCACAACTCGATGCCAAAGAAGGCACGGTATGGGAACTTGACCAAGTACCGTAACTTCTTGTAGCTACCTCAGAAGACATGAATGCAGTCTTTTTGCTCTTTGATATCTATTGAATGGTATGATAGATTGGTATAACAATCATTTATGAAATCATAAAATCGAACATGGAAGGTACGGTACAATGATGGCCAAGAATGCTGTAACAAAGTAGGAAGGAATGATAGTAACGGATTATGTGAGGTTTGTAATTTTGTTTGCGTCTCGTAAAGGTTACGATTGTTGTGGTTGACTATCAATGTTAGAGATGGTTATTGGAGAATCGACGTAAGAAAAAGATGGCAAAAGGTAAGTAAAGTAAAGTAAATGATAATAGTCAAGTGAAGAAAAGGACATCAAGTAAATAAAAGATAAATGCAACATGAACAGACTTTCGACAAATGATGATCATAAGCCGGCAATAATATTAACCTGCTGGCGTTGAGATACGACGGCATCATTTTTTTAGTCTCTAACAATGACTCGAACCGATCCAGGAGAATCAAAAATAGTAATAAGATCACGGGTAACGAAAAATGTTGTTCAGGGTGGCAGTGTCGGAAGGGGAAACCAGACAAAAAAGAAAATGTGTCATGTTATTAATTCCGTTAAGTTACAGTACGATGAAGGACGGGAAGATTTGGGATGAACACGGACGCTGCGCGACCAAAGACAAGAAAAGTATAGTTTGTAGACGAGGCTTTTGAATTTTTCCTCTCGCTTCTATTCCCCTGCCGGTAACATCAGACTCATAAATGCAACAGTTGTAAAATGACTAGGCCTTTTTGTTACCGTAAAGTGGAACGAAAGGGTGAGCAAAAAAAGAATAAAAGGTAAAAGCGAAACCTTCCGAGGCACAGAAAGGGGGGGTCTGCGAAAAGCCCTGCCGTTGGTTTTTAATGACCGGTAATGGCGAGGAGTATCAAAAGTCTCAACATACAGCCGTATCATGATGAAACTTGGGCATGCAGCCGTCAGGTAATTTTATGATGAAATGGATACACCGGATTGGTTCAGCTGTGTGGAACAAGGCTTAAATAGTTATCTGTAATGCAATTGCGTAACTTATTTCGGAGCAGCAGGTGATTTTCATTAATTAAAACCCGTAAGCAAAAAGCGGGTATAAGAATGACTCTCATTGCGAATCAATTATATTTCAGCATATTACGATAAATGAGAAACACGGCCGATACGACCATGTTGAATTTTGTCGGTCGATCGTTATATTGGCTTGCTAATCGTGTCTGCACGTTTGGAACGGAAAAGAAAAAATTGTTGGTTACGACTAGTTAACAAAGAAAAAGTGGGGAATAAGCCGCGGCATGGGGCATGGTGATGCAAACACAAACAAATTCACCGCAAATTACCGCGGATTGATATGACTAGTCTCGCGTGTAGCAAAGATGGTGTCTAACATCCTACGAAAAAGGCGTTGGTGTTGCGGTCAACTGGACACTTGTTCTTCACCTAAGGCTGTATGTGATCAAAATTGATGTGTTGTGGCTTTTGGTAAGGGTTGGTCAAGGTTTCTGACGGATTTGTCCGGAATAATGACCACAAAAGGCACAAAAGGTAAGGTTTATGTTACTATTAATATCTATCTAGACTCGCCAACAATTTCTTGTCAAATCATTTGTCTTTTTTGGCGACCGTATTAATCAATGACGAGATTGTACTTTTGAGGTGTGGCATTCTAATTGATCATTGACCACTATTCCAAACAAACTTTGTTCGCAACCCAAATTGGATATGTAGATCCGCTACAGTAGTCTATCTTGATTCGATAAAGAGTATGTAATGATAGACTATACCGGTTGTGATTACAATCCATTGCGATTAAACGTTATTCCACATTTTCAAGCTCGTGTTGATAAAATAATATTCATTCAAGATATGAATGATATCATCAACTTGATCGGCAAAATCTTCCCCGCCATACAGTTGCACGATTAGTATAATAATAAGAGAGTTGGTTGATTAGTTGCGTTATTCACCCAACTCTACCTTGGAACTGGTACATGCATAATGCAGCTGATTAGTGTATCCGAATATTTTCCTGATCTGCATGATTTGATTACGTTGAGCATCTAAAGACTACCATAGTCTATTATTTACAGGATCAACCTCCTTTTTAGTGTTACTAACACCACGAGACGTCTTCTTCCCCATGCTTTCACCTCCACCTCTAAAATACAAGCTTGGCCCATGATTTTCAGGTACTGTATAGCTTAGATAACCTCTATGCTCTCTATCTCTATAATATTCCAAATCTTTTCTACTCGCCGGATCAGCTAGACGATATTTAAACCTTGCCACCTCTTTTTGTTTTTCACTGTCGTTGACTTGAGTAATATCCGTCTCTTTTCCTAGTGGAGGTAGAGCTTGACTATTTGAACTGTAAAAAGGATGTACTTCCCTCTTGAGTACCCTCGATAATGATTTATTACTATAATATCTAGTTGTGACATGGCCGCCTACACTTTCTACAGCTTCAATTGCAGCAGAACTCGCTCTACTGACTATTATCTGTATCGGTGTTGAGAATGGCTCATCAATTCCTTTTCGAGCAAGTAATTTGACACCATCTCTGACGTTACTAATACAACCTGACTTTACCAATTCGACGACAGAGATCGGTTTTGAAGGATCAATCCGACCTTGTAAGATCCATTGTTGCAATTTACTGATATTCAACGGAGCCATTTCTTTACCAAGACTAGCATATTGATAACGTCAGTCTTATATTAATTCATCTGTAGTATATAATTGATAGATGTGCTTACGTATTTTCAAACCCTCTTTTACCAGCCACGACTTCATCTGGTGTTTGACCTCCGTTGAATCCCGCGGGTACTTTTCCATGTTGCTTTTGACCTTTATGACCTCGTCCTGACGTTTTACCCTTTCCTGACGCAGGGCCTCGTCCTCGTCTTATTCGTTTGTTATACGATGCATCTGTGTTTTTGAGACTCGTTAATATCGATGCGTGTCGGCATTGTTGGAATTGTGAGAGTAGTGGTGAAAGAAATGCAGCAGTCGTTAGATGATTGCTAGCCAACCTCGAAGATCGTATCACTAATGTATGCGACATTTCGAACCTAATGGTCCCTGACAAAATAATCGCTACCTTTTGTTTGTAAGTGGTTAAAAAATTCAGAACCGTAGACCAAATGCGTGCATTGTAATCACGTGCTAGCACAAAAAATCGCGTGTAAGTTACATTTTTGGATCTATTCTCGTACCCCAGTATTATTTTTATATGAATTGACGGTCAATACAAAGGAAGTACATCAGCATTGCTCGCGTGTTTGTGATCTATAGTCAATCATGACTAGAGATGATGTCAAGGAGTCAGCCTCCGATCCTATAATAAAACCTGAAACAACTAGACGACGAAGAGCGTCTAGTAATCTAGGAGGAGATCCTCGAGGAGATACAGGAGTCGCATCATTAGCAACATTCTCACATGAAAATAGAAGCCTTTCTGACATTGCCGTATGTTGTCATCATTTCAAGCTACAGTATCATATATTGAGTTGTGTGTTAGGCATCACCGACAGCAGACCACAAATCCTCGCTTACAAAAACATCCAAACGTCGAAAAGCAAAGTCAATATTTCGTCGCTGGACACGATTTTCACTCCGACATACATGGGTCAACCCATTGATCGTCGTCCTCGTTATCGTGTCTTTGTATTTTTTAAATCCTACACCGTCAAATCCTTTTTACCGAGCAATATTTCTTTCATATCCAATCCCCCCGACTTCTGCGAATGGAAAAATTCAATATGCAAAAGGCGCGTCTGACATGGCATTTGTTCTATTCTACACCATTGTCTTGTCATTTACGAGAGAATTCATCATGCAACGCCTTCTCCGTCCTCTATCTATCTATTTTGGCATCCGTTCGAGAGGAAAACAGTCGCGATTTATGGAACAAATGTACACGGCGATATACTTTGCGATTTCCGGTTCTGTAGGTCTATACATCATGTCACGTAGTCCAGTATGGTACTTCAATACAGGAAATATGATGCTGGGATATCCAAGAAGACTACTCGACGACGGACTGTTCAAAGCTTATTATCTACTCCAAGCAAGTTACTGGACTCAACAGTGGTTAGTCCTCGTCCTGATGCTTGAAAAACCAAGAAAGGATTTCAAAGAATTAGTTCTCCATCATATCATAACGCTGAGTTTGATATATCTGTCGTATGCTTTTCATTATACATACATCGGGATAGCAATTTACATTACTCATGACATTTCCGATTTCTTCCTCGCAGTAAGTCTTTTTCACCATCTCGTCATCCATTTTCTATCCCTGTACTAATGACGTTTGAAAAAAGACTTCCAAATCTCTACATTACATCGATTCTCCGATCATCATACCGTATTATACCCTTTTTGTAGCAGTATGGGTTTATCTACGGCATTACATCAACATCCGCATCATGTTCATGACCTTTACGAGCCTCGCCAACCCCGTCGGTCCTTTTAATTATTTATTAGCAGACGGCCATAATTTCCCTTCCCATTGGGGTAAATGGGTCTGTCCATTCTTACTCGTCAGTTTACAGCTGATTAATCTCTTCTGGCTGTTCCTCATCATGAGGATCTTATGGAGGGCCGTGATGACAAACGTGGCGGAAGACGAGAGAAGTGAAGCCGGCGACGAAGACGTGTCGGAAGGAGAAGACGAGAGGTTGAAAAACGAAAAGGATGTGGATTCGGGTGTGGTGATGAATGATGTCGATGTGCAGACGGTCAAAAACTCGGAAAACTCGGTCCGTCATCGAAGACCTGGTTGATGGAAAGTTGTAGATGTTGTATAGATGCTATCTGTTACTAATGAAATGTATTACTATCGTTTCTAACTTGTTATTTCGGCATTAATATTCAAAATTATAATAACTCATACAAGGTGTATTGTATCAGACATGCTGAGAGAACAAAACTGAATGTAAAAATGATGAAGAAAGGGCTACAGCAAGGTAAGATGAAGATCAAGAGAAACATACTAAACGATAAAGATGAGGATATCCCTAAGAATAACGAGTCGAATGTTTTACTACCTCGTAATTTCGGCATTCATAATAATAAAATATGTTCAATACAAGGTGGATTGAGTAGACATGCTGGGGGAACAAAGCTGAATGTAAAAATGATGAAAGAGCTATAGGTAGGTAAGATGAAGATTACGATGAAGATAATAAAGGGTAAAGATGATGGTATATCTGAGAATGACGAATCGAATATATTACTACCGTTTCTAACTCGTGAAAGTCATGAGGTAGAAACTAAGAATAAAAGACATGATGTAGAGGCTAAAGATGAGAGGGCATGATGTAGGAACTAAAGATAAAACACATGATATAGAGACTAAAGATAAAAGAGATAATGAAGAGACTAAAGATGAGAGGGCATGATGAAGAAAGTAAAAATATAAAAGACATGATGAAGAAATTAAAGATAAAAGACATGATGAAGAGATTCAAGATGAAAGACATAATGTAGAAACTAGTGATGAAAGGCATCAGATCAAAACAAGCTGATATCCATAAACACAACATGTCTATATTCGAACAGCGATAGTATGACCAATTCATACCCGCTATAATGACAACAAATCAAGCGATATCCACATATACATCATGGATTGATATAATATTGTTGATACATACAAGAGTTCCAACACTACTGTTCTAAAATTATAATACACTTGAAATAATCGTCATGACTTTTTCTTCGTAAAGAATGCTAATGAATGCGTGTGCAAAGAATGTGAATATAAATGTATTCTTATCTTTTAATAAACCTGTCAAGTTTCTCATCTCTTGATTATACTTCAGTCCGATCGTCAAGACATATCCATCATGTTATTCCCTGTTCTATCGCCATGGATTTTATTATTACCGTCTTCATTACCATGATTATTACCCAAAGTACCTCTTTTATCATTGACATATGCTACAAAATCATCAATCACACCTGGCCAAGCAGAATCTTCACTCCACCAAGATAAACTTTCATCTTCAAGAGTCTTTTCGGCAAAAAGCAATAATTGATCCCACATATCTTTATTAACACTCTTTTTCCATTTCTCTAGCAGAAACGAGTTCCAATAATCTAACCATGGTGTTGAAGAAGTAGACCATGCTAATGAAGGTTTCGAAAACAATAAACGCCAGTATTCTATTGCTTGATCCAACGCGACTGCTTTCTGTCCTTGAGGTCTAGCGACAATAAATGTGTGTTTGTAAACATTCTTCAAAAGAATTCGGTCAGAAGATAATTCAGCCTGACGTTTATTCACTGTAGTTGTGATTTCTGATATGTCAAGAATTCTGTAAATGATGTTAGTCTGCTTTTTTCTAAAATATAACTGTATCATAATGTCATACTTTGCTAGCCCCATGCCACTTATAAATTCATCTCTTGTTAATTTTCCCAACGAAGGACTCTTAACCAATTCGGAAAAGATCAACAAATCCACATTCTCCAAACTTATACCGGCATCACCCAACAACTTCATAGTCCCATCCATGTTTATCTCATCAGGTTCATCTGTTGCATTTTCGCGATATTGATCAAACAACTTGTTAAGTTTTGCCTTGTTAGCACTTGTCGGGACTTTTCCTGAAGTGGCCAGATATCTATATTAATAAATTGTTACTAATAAGGCCGCAGGACATGATTTTATAATCAACATCTTACATATCAGTGGCTGCTTCCAAATCCCAGTTAGCTGATTGTAGAAGACTAGCCGCGAGTCTTTTTTCGAACCCGGTCGTTTCAATGAATGTTTTTAACGCTCGTTTTTGAGAAGAATTCAACAATACTGCCGGCATGATAGCAGGTTAGACTTATAGATTAGGATAGTAGATTTCAAAGAGAGGAAGGTAGGTTCGGGAAATGATGAACAAGTATATGTATAAATAGGACTGTTGGAACAAGTGAAGAATGAAATAAATGATGCCCCGCGTTTACGGGTAGAAAAATGCTGTTGATGTCATCGATCAAATAGAGGGAAAAATTAGTGGGGGGAATTGTATTTGTCTCATGAAATAAGAATAATAATAGGTGTTTGAAGAACAATGTCTTTTGTATATTAACCAAATGTGAAGAGAGATAGAATGACATACTTTTTGCTTTCTTTCTAGGGGTCTCAGATATATATCCTCCTTCTGTATCTTGACTTTCAGAACTTTGATCAATTTTTCTTTTCCTGGATGGATTTGATCTTGATGGTGGTGCCATTGTCTTATTTACCTATTTCTATTTGATTCGACTGCGACATGGACAAGATAAAGCTATTTGTCGCAGGGAGTGAATGTATCGAAAAGATTGACGTGGTGAAGTTTTTAACAACCGAATTAAATAATAGTCAATCATTTTACAGAACACAAATTCCACTCTCACATTTGCCACTTTCATATGGTTTCGCTACAAAGGAAGTTACAATCGTGTCACAATGTTTAAAGAATCCATGCACACGTTAAAAAGATATGCTCATCATCATCATTATACGTGATACCTGTCGTAATATGTACATTAATTTCATCATTAACCAGTAGGCATATTCTCAATATCATCTGCAAGCCTACGCCAATTTTCGACAGCAGCTTCAGCATACTTTACATTCTCATGTGCCCAATCCTGTTGTGTATGACTAATACTATATTGAGACTTATTGAAATGTCGTAATTCATCACGTATGCATTCTTTGATAAATACCCCACGTGCATGTTGGTCAATAATGGATTGTTTATCCTGACAATCAATATTAGTACAGAGTTACAACATTTCATCAATACGATTTTGTTGACTTAACTCACCTTGACAATACTCTCTTCAATCTTTTCAATCTCACTAGGCTTTGCACCATTTCCTAGCTTTGCCCTAAGACTGACCAACTTTGCTTGATTACTTTCTATCTTTCGTTCAAGTTGTGGAATATTATCTTTTGCCAAGCGATCTCTGCGATCAAACATATCTCTTAGCGAAACGAGACAATCCCGTTGCTTTTTAAAGTCCTCCAGAACTCCAATATCCCAAGTTTTGCTCTCGTCTTCTAACCTCGTACGATTTGCAGACAAATGCTTTGACACAGCCTGTAATCCCGTGTTCAGTAAAGGTACTTCATTAGTATCGTATGCATAGCTATCCTGTGACGTTTCAGCAACTTCTCCCATAGCGACAGATATTCGCATGTTCTCGGCAGCAATGGCAAGTTTTAATTTGATCAACTTTTCCAACATGTTACAAAGATTAATATAACATTCTACCGCTTTTTGTACACCTAATCGAACTGTATCAAAGAGTTGTGGAAGCGTAGAAGGTAAAGACTCTTCTAATCCAGGTGATAATGTTTTTCCGTTAAATTCTTCTTGTACTGAAATGGTTGCTTGTTTTCGCCAGACAGCTAATTCCTGTATGCAGCGATCAATACATTATATCAAATAACAGAATAAATCATCAAACTCACAGTCGGTACAGTCAAAAACATAACCACCAATTGCTCTTGGCCAAGAACAGGATGTCTGATCAATGCATTTGAGAACCTCACCAAACCCCGTCTACGCTTCTCGAGAAATAATGTATCGGCAGCTAAATGATTGCCATTAACTTGTGTTCATCAGCCTTATCATATCAAAGAAGAGAAGAAGATGAACAGAAATATAAACTTACTTGAGACTCTTTTCGGAGGTAACAACGGCAATTGTCGGAACGGATATCTCTTATGAAGACAATCAAGTAACCAAACAAAATCACTATATCTTCTAATCACTTTACTATTCTTCCTCGAGCTTACGAGTTCGTAATTCCGATGTTGAAATAGAAACATTCCTTCCTTTTCTTCAAGTAAATGTATAGAGATTTCCTCCTCAATGGCACTACCCGTCCTTTTACCTGAGCCTATAGATTTTGGGATTGAATTTTGATGATGATCAGGTCCTGAAAGACTGGATCGCGTAACAACCTCGGAAACAGCCTCTATATTCCATCCTGGACCATCTATGGGCATTGAGCCGTTACTTGTTTCGATAGGTCGATCATTTAGAGCAGCTGATGTTGTAAAGGAACTAGTTGTTCGTGAAGGAATATTTATAGGATTGTGTGATGATGTTGGATGACCATTTGTGATGATAGCCTCATCTCGAAGAGTATGATTATGACCTTTATGTAATGCAGGACTACTCCAAGGATCTGCTTCAAAAGAGCCAAAAGAAGGTTGAGGTGGTCTCTTAGCTGGCGTATTGTTGTAGCCAACACCGGATTCACCAGAAGGAAATTGTTTATCAGGAGAATGTTGTATGATTTGTGGAACAGATGACTTGATGTTTGACAGCCTAGGTGTTGGAAGTGTTTTGCGACGCTCTTGTACTGAATCTAAATTGACATCTTCACCTTCCTCTTGTGCTAAGCCCACCAATGCGAGCAAAACATTGATTTCTGCCTTTATAAATCTTGGTGATTGACCAGTGTTGATAATGTTGAATATGACATTTGCTTGACTCTGCTGTATATTACAATCTTCAGCGAGAAATCGTCTAACAGTATCTGCAGAAACTGTGCCATCTGTGCTCTCATCTCTTTGGATCAAAACATTAAATGCTCTGTCATACAGTTCTGGTACATCATCTTCTCCGATGATCGTCCGTATCAGAGTCCGTTTGGCATTTTTCCTTGGTGTAGGCATATCCCATGGTGTTGAATCGCCATTATATGTTTCTTGGTCTGCAAACAGCCCAGATCCGGCATTCTTATTACTCGACGATTCATCGAACAGATTTGATTTATCTTGGGGTTTTTGTCTAGGTGGTGAATCACCGAATAGGGACATGATGTTATGGCTCTCAAAATCTCACATGTGCTGTCCAGCAGCGACAGTCTCGAGGTACAAAGAATTGAGGAAAGTAGATTTACGTCAGAGGAAAGCTTCACCTTTCTGTCAAAGTTTATATATATGAATATATGACGACTTCTTGGCACCGGGTTTTTCACCTCGAATAGGGCTATGGTCACGAAAATATATGCTTCCAACTTGTCTATATTAGTACATGATCACTGAGTTGTAGACAAGATCTTTGTGAGATCCTTGATAATGATCGCCACCTGTCCTTCTGCATTGAGTTTCTCGAGTGTACTCTTTGCGTACATGGCTTTACATAGATCCATTACACCGCCATTTTCATCTGAGAAATAAATCAAATATCCTAGAGCCATTACAGCAGCATTTGCACCGTCTTTTGTCCCCGCTTGTTCATCCGTTGAGAACATTTCCAGCAATGCGGCAGCAAGCTCTATTTGCAAAGCTTCGTCCAAGATCTCAACTTTATCTTCCCGTCTGCTTCGATAATTTGTACTTGCAAGATTGAATGCTAAACCTGCTGCAGCTGCTCTCAACGCAGGTTTAACTGGCTCCGCTAGGAGTGATGTTGCAGCTAATTGTACCAAGTTAGATGTCAAGTCGGACGAGGCATATATCGCTCTAGTGAAGAGTGAAGATGCAAATAATGTGCTACCAAGCTGAACCGTAACCAGTCGTAAGTTATATATACATTTGTCTTCAGAGATCATGTTGCTGACATGTTTCAACAAGCTCTTGATAGTTATTGGCGAAAGAGCTCCATCTTCATTAGCAAACCATGATGCGACTCTTGGATCGAGAAGAGCGCATCGAACTAGATCATATACGGCAAAGAGAGATTCTGGAGCCGTTGAATTCGCAGCAGACTGCAGAAACTTAGCCCAAGGAACGAGATCAGGTAATGTAACCTCCGTTGCATCTTTGTCCGATGAGCTTCTTGCTTCGATCAAAGTCTTCATCTCCGTGACCGATTGTGAATTCTCCGCGTCTGGGCCCATCTTAGCTATCAGCTTATCAAGCGGTGGTATCTTTGTATATATGACAGGTTTCAGGCTGCCTTTTAATAAGCTAGGAAGATCAAGCCTTGCATGAGAATGTCCTGGAAAAGCAGTACTTGTTAGATTTTCAACAGATGACCGTAGTCTTCCCGGATCTGCTCCTGACCATTCATCCTGCTTTTGACCTCGTAGAAAGAATACGAAAGTTGGAGTACCTGTGACCTGATACTTTGATCCAATGTCCGCCTCGGCTTCATTCAAATCAATCTTAATAAATACGGCCTTGGGATTCTCTGCTGCAAGACTGTCAAAAACCGGATAACAGATCCTGCAAGGTCCACAAGTAGATGATGTAAAGAATATTATAGCACAACCCTCTGAAGCTTCCTTCAGTCGTTGTTGTAAAGTCCTCGAATCTGTAATGTTATATACGGAGCCATGCTCCTTCACGGCCTTTTTTATTGACACGTTACGCGGCGGATTTGTATTAGCTTGAGGAACAACAGATGGTTCAGGAATAGAAGTTTCAGCCAATGGTGCTTGTGTAATCGATCTCATAGAAGCATCAATTTGTGGCCTCAACATTTGACCAAAAGGTGTATCAAGGACTTTTTGCGGAAGATCTGTAATATGTGCCGGAATACCTCTCCCAACCAAGAACATGGCAAAGTCATTTGAAAAATGATTACAGTTTCTTGTGAATAATTCATAAGTCTGTGCCGAGTAGATAGACTTCATAGATTCCAAGTATTCTAATATAACATCAATCGGTAGTTGTGTTTTGCCAAGGTTGATAATCTCCATAGGTCGTCCATGATGTGTTGCACCAGGACGAGATTGTTGAATACCTTGGCCAAAGAAGTATTCTATGTTATTTAGCACAATAGCCGTGTGATATATTGCATCTATTTGGAATCCTAATAGTGGCATCGACATTGTCCGAGCCATGCCTTGGGAAAGATCATAGACATAAAGTTGGACGTCCATGATGTTCAATCGAAGTCAAGGTGGGACCAGAAACGTGTTGAACTTGTATTTCAAGTCAATGACATAAAATAAGACTACGCAAGGGAGAAGTTTATCAAGTCCAAATGGGCAAGAACAAAACGAGGCTGTCGTTCTAGATTGTTCCAACCAATTACTAAGCACAATTCAGTACATTAGTTAATTATTTGCTTGAATCAGTTTTAAATGGCAGGGATCAAGTTCCATTCATTCGAAGTGTATTTCAAATTGATCAAGTATGTTAGTTACACACTATGAGGGGCAGTATTCCTTGCAAGTGAAAGACAACAATAAAAACGAGAGATCATGATGGTCATGTCTTTCTAAACTTTAATTATCAGTGGCAAAGATCGTATATGCTGTGCTATATACATGATGCAGGTTTTATTTTTTGATATTATAATGCAACAAACAGTATGACAAGCCATCCAATGCGTTCCAGCCGTAAACCAATGATATCAGACAATTATTGTAAACTATGCGATCTGAGAAACTTTGCACTTCCAGCCCGAGCCTTGACTTAGCAGTGGTAGACTAAAAACGTGGTTAATGATTATATAGGCAGAGATACTGTGATATTTCAAACTTACCTAGCACCAAGACACCAGCCAAGTTCATTTCCTTTGATCTTTTTTGCAATCTTGACTTCTCTATCGATTGGCATTTCATATCCCGTATGTAATAATGCCAACATGAAATTTAAATCAAGACAAGTGTCAGGTCTGCCCATCAACTCTTCCATAGCTCCGTCAATTCCTGCAAAGACGTCCCAGCTTTTACCAGCACCTCGCGGTCCCTCACATACCTTTCTAGTCAATTCCTTCAGTTCACTGAGTTGGAAAGATTCAGGCATTCCCAAAGGTTGGGTTCGATCGTAGAAATAACTAAATAGATAGACATCTTCTTTGGCAAACGTCTTTGCTAAACTTGGTTGATGTACACCGTTGAAAGCGCAAGGTGCAAGTTTACATTCCTTCTCTTTTAGTAATGTCTGTTCTGCCAACGCTCTACACTGAGCTGCACTACTTCCACCATTTTTGGATGGACCGGTCATGTTGACCGAAACTGAAGTTCCCAATTCATGCTTTTCACCAAGTGGGACCTTGACCATTTTTGACATTCCTGGAATTATACATGGATTAGAGATTGGCATTTCCAACCATTTCTGATCATCTGGATTGTTTTTGTGCATGTTATCAATCACCACCTTGTGTAAATTCTCCCGTGCTGACATGAGGCCATAGCCAAGATAGGAGTGTTGATAGAGAGTAAAAGTTCGTCCACCAAACGTTAAGCTATTTTTATGATCGCCAGCTGCAAGCTCTTCAGGCATTCCGCCGTCTTTTGCTTCAGCGAATGTAGGTTCAAACACAATCTGTGTACTTCCACCTCCGAGATCAAATACAGCAGCAGTAGCTGATTTATCTGGTCCACCAATCTTGCCAAGCAGATAATTCGTCGTAATCCAAGCGTAAACACCTTCATCTTTACCGTCCATGACTTGTACTCCCCCTTGTTCATCGCTGACTAAGGCAAAAGGATAGGCGGTCTCGAGTCTTTTCCTGACTGCTTTGAGAATAGCCTCGCTCTTTGCCTCTCCTAACTTACGCAAGCCAGCCGTGGCTTTGACGGCAATAGGAGTACATCCTTGTATTGATTTTGGTACGTGTTTGACTGCAACATCCAATAAAACATCCAGACTCTTTGCTGCTGCTTCTGGATCGTCTGGATATGACGAAAGACCTGAACCTCCCTCCTTCTTAGCCGTCATTTCAAACCATTCCCTTTCCAATTCAGGAGTGGCGCCGCAATTATTAAACCGATAAACATGTATACGTGAACCGGTACTTCCAGCATCTACCATCAAGGCATACTGTATGAGTTGTTGATCCTTTGAATGAGGCTTAGAACATTTACTCGTCGTCAGACCCGTCTCCGCCGTATTATCGTCTTTGTTGGACGACTTTGTGTCCGACGGTACTTTTTCCAAAACCGGCTTTTCCGCCACCTGAGGTTTCTTTTCTATTACGGGTTTGATCTCATCGACGACTTTTTCTACCTTTGATTTGACGGTATCTTTGGCTGCTGACTCCCATTCCCGAACATTTTCTGAAGTTGATGAAGGATATAGGTAGACAATGGCGAAAATAAAAAGAACAACAAGAGCTGCAGTCTTTACAAACCGCGTTGGTATGCCCATGAGTTTTCCGCTCCTACTATCGGACATGGAATCCTTTTTGTTCGAGCTTGTTAGCGATTCGGTTGTAGAGCGATCAAGCTGGTTGATCTTGGAATTTGGAATTGATGTGAAACTCGTTCTTCGTCTTGCGAACGAATTTTCCAAGTGTATAGAATGATTGATATTATCAGTCTTTCCTGCTAGTAAGCCACTTGACATACGAGCGTTCTGCTCATTCGATAAGGGACAGGGTAGAAAGTTTTGTTGAAATGATCTACTTCTCCCTTTTTTCTAAAGGCGTGGATTTGAATGCCATCATCCGAAATATTTTTGCGAGGACCCTTTTTTATTGAAGGATTTCTCCTGACTGTAACTATATTTTTTGTAGCGATGAGTTTACAAACAACAAAATATATTATTACGTCTGATTCTATGGAGCAATCATGACATGATGGCTGGACGATGGATCATTAATGGGTAGTCCTTTTCCTCTTCCATCTATTTCCGCAGGCCATGGATATTTACATGTCAAAACCGATTCTCTTTCAGCAACAAAGGTCGAACAAATTGCATATCAATATCCACTAAAACTGGTGGCACCTCCTGCTCTAGTTGCTAAAGATGGCGCATCCGTTCAAATTGTATACCTGCTTACCTATGGTGGGGGTATAGTATCCAACGACGTAATAAATTTGAATATCAATATCGAGAGCACCGCACGTCTCAGCCTACTTACACAAGGGAGTACCAAAATCTTCAAATCTCCATCAGAGAGCGTCAGATCTTGTCAGGTCATGACAGTATCCATGGGATCTGGGTCATGTCTTTGCTATCTGCCCGATCCAGTACAACCGTATGCAAAAAGTCGATTTGAACAGCGTCAAACATACAATCTGCAGCTTGACAGTAATGATGACATTGGAAGTATTTGCGTGTTAGATTGGGTCACGCAAGGACGACAAGCAAGAGAGGAGGATTGGGACATGTCAAGCTATATATCACGTAACAAGATATACTTGTATGATACGAATGAGCATGTGAAAAGACTTGTGCTACGTGATAATGTCATACTCGACCAAAGCTTGTTCAAACAAAGCTCTTATAAGGACGCTATGTATAGCTTAGGAGTAATGGGGACACTTGTTTTATACGGAAAAGTATTTAATAAACTACAGCGATTTCTTCAAGATGAATATGATCTGATGCCAAGGATCGGGGGACAAACATGGGAGGAGAATGAGGAGGAAATGTTGCAACCATGTGATAGCCCCAGTGATAAAAGAAAAGCAAGGCTTGAACTTGAAAAACATGGAGGTCTTCTTTGGACCGTCGCATCGATCAGAGGGTGCACGGTAATTAAATTTGGGGCTCGTGAGGTAGAAACTGTCAAGTTGTGGTTACGAGGTCTGTTCGAGCAAGAAGGCTCCATAGTTAATCATTTTGGTGAAAGAGCCTTATTATGCTTGCGGTGACGCGTAATGTCGTCATAAACATTTGCTGAAATTCGGCAAATTCGGGTAAGGGTGACCGGTGAAGTCAAAGCTTTATTATTGTTGATATCACCTTATCACGATAATCATAACAATCGTGGTTGATTAACAGTATATAACGATCTACAGGTGGCGATATGAAGATTGTGAATGTAATGTTTTATGCAGTGTAATACGCGACTACCACCAGACATAGTGATGTGCTGTCATTACGCCAGATAATTTCATAAAAAGAAGTGGTGCGAGCCAAGAAATTTGAAAAGATGATTGTACAAATCATACGAATATGTTGCAACTCATACACGTTTCGCAAGTACAACAACCGTTGTGTCGAATGGTATTGTCCTTGGCTATGAACGACTTTTTCCTAAAAAGAAATGAAATTGTGTTTGCCTTTTGGTCAAAATTAGAAACATCCAAGTTTATAACATGGTAGAGATTACGCTAACCTTAAGAGGAATTTGCCAACATTGTTTGTAAGAAAAGTCCGGGGTAGGCAATCTCCTTTTCTGCGCACCAGATTTTGTTTGCTTGGCCCACTAAATTAGGTTGTTGTCCCTTTCCCAACTCTGCCCCAACTCTCTTTCGTTGAGATACACTTTTTTGTGCAGAAATCTGCAGCGGTATACTTTTTTGACAGTGTATGTAGCGTCGCGCGCGGTTTTGATTTCCATCTTTTCTTCATTCTTTCAAAACAGACGCTCTCTTGCTCTATCAATCGGTCTTTGTACCACCCACATTCCTTTCATTTGGATCATTACACACGGCAGTCTACCTGCAGTCGATCACATTCATTATCAACCAATAACTCTTGAGCTTTCAATATTTTTGGATCTTTCGTATAGCAAAACCATTTCAAAAACATGAAGTTTCAAATCACCAGTATATTATTGGGCATCGCCCTTACTGCTCAGACTACAACAGCTTCATTTAGCCGACACATCCATCGTCATGCTCATGTCAAATCAGAGATTCAGAAGCGAGGTTTTCAAAAGTCTGACATGTCAGCTGCTGCACTGTCTCAATTTTCAAATGCTGGTATCATTCTCGGTAGCAACTTGAGAAATAACGCTGCTATCACCATCACCGGTCTGCCAAAGATTAACAAGGATTCACATGGTATCAACATTGCACCAAAAGGGTTTTTCTTTCAATTTATCAACGAAGCTTCGGAGGATATTACAGTAGTTGTATGGTCACCCAAGGCCGGTGAAGACCAATACATATCGCAAGAGGTCAACGTACAACAGCCGGATATTACATTTACAGTCAAGCCTGGCAAATGGCTCATGGTCAATATTGACGCTAGCCAAGGTAACAATGGACAGGTCAATGGCGCCTTTTCAATGATTCACAAGTCAAACAATAGTCCTTTGAGTTCCGGCATGGGTTCTATCAACAACACCTGGGGCGAATTCAACGTGGCAAAGGCATTTTCGACATTTGATGTCAGTCGTTTACCAAACATGAGCGGTTCAGATCTCGTAATGAAGAGCTTTTCAGCATATAACGCCGAAAAGGCGGCTTGTGTATCAAACATGGAGAATGTTACATATGTCTGCAACAACCCTGATCATAACAGCTGTTGGGAATATAAGGACGTTTCATTGATAAACTGTCCAACTGGAACTGCTAATACTACCTGTAACGAACAAGCAAACCAAGGTGGGTGTGCTGGTTGGACTAGTTCGACTGGTTTCCTCAAGGTTCATATGTCTTGATTGAGAATTATTCTCTCAATTCTATCTATGTTATTCTTTTCATGTCTATAGAACTAGGGCGTCTGCTTGACGATCCAAGTTTATGGGTTTTTTACTCTTACTTTTCAGACATTTGACTCATTTAGCGACTTTTATTATTATTATCAATTCAAAATATTCGATAGAGAATACATGTTTGATTGACTTTTGATTAATGTTGAAATATCAGATACAATTTATGAAATCTATTGTAAAATTTTTACTTTTTTTTTCGCTAATTCTGATCTCGGTATGTGAAGACCGTATGCCTTGATTTTCGATCTACCATGATGTTTTCACTTTATTCGTTCACTTGACTTTCAATATGAATTTGTATATACTGTAGTGATGCACATTATTGATATGAGAACTGCTTTTTATATTATATTTCATCTTCTACTTTTTTTAAGAGGTAAAAGATTTGAAATAAAGAAATAACTACACTACTTTTATACTATTCTTTTCTCCCTTCCCAAACATACAAGACCGGTGGAAATAAATTCTATAAACATGAAGATATGAGAGGGTATTATTTTGTTATTGAAATAAAAGGACATGATGTAATGACAGCGATGAAAAAGGAAAAAGAAAGAAAAAACAAGTCGTAATATCCATATCCATATCCATATCCATACAATATAACGAAAGACGTGTATAGTTTTTCAAATGAGCGTTAGATCATAGTCGTGAAAAGAAAAATAAAAAAAAAGATTAAAATGAAAATGTCATGAGTGCTGGATTAAGAGCGATCGGTAGCAAAAAGTGACAAGCCAGCAACATTGCCCACGGTGTGATTGGCAGAAACTGATCGATGCGCCATTGCCAGGGAACAAAGGTCGCTTCGGCCAAGACGATAATGGCAGCGACGGCGACGAGAACGTAGGCAAACGTCCATTTGAACCGCTTACAGACTCGCGGCACTTCGACGAAAAAGTTTGACCATTCGGCTTCTTTGCTCGTGGCGCCCCACGACATGTCGATCTCAAACATGTGAGATAACAGAGCCTGCGAGACGTGGATGGAGATGCCGCCGAGGAAGATGACCAGCATGAGGATCCATTTCATGTTTTCGAAAAACGCGGCAAAGAAGGATTTCTCGCCGACTCGGTAGCGCATGACTGCGAGAGCGACGTTGCCGAGACAGTTGAACACAATCATGACGGAAAACCAAACCCTCCAGCTGTCAATGTAGTATTTGTCTGCGTAACCGTTGAACCATCCTACGATAAAGTAATTGATACTAGTGAGAAGCCAAGCCGCGCCGATGGCGTAGTAAGTACCGATGTAAGCCGTGATTGTTACTTTTGAAGTCAAAGGGATCTTGGCAGAGAGGAATTTTCTGAACAAAGGAGTAAAAGGACCACGGATGATCCAGAAACGTAAAGGATGAAAGAGGAGTTCGTTACATCCGTACGCGTACTTTTCCCAACGAGCAAGTTCGTCGTATACTGTCAAACTGACACCTTCTTTGAATCCTGCTCCAGCCCATGCAGCAAGACGGATGATATAGCCTTCAATTTGTAGACGGAGACTCATGTCGAAATCCTCGGAAACGTGACTTTCAGACCAATACTTGTCATAACCATCTTCGTCGATGTAAGAGACTTGTTGAATAGCAGACCAGCGTAAGATAGCGTTATGACCGACAAAAGGAGATACGTCACCGTTTGAAACAGCAAATCTGATGGCCGTGTAGATGAGATTTGTGAAAAAGGTAATGCCGTTTTCGAAATAAGTATGAACAACCTGCATGACACCACTGCTGAACTGCATAATGCCGACTTCGGGAGACAACTCCATCTCACTGCATGCGTCGAGGAAACAGTCGGTAGGAACACGAGTATCAGAGTCGATGAGGAGGATGTAATCTCCTATACGAATATTACCGTCCGCCCAAGCACGTCCTTGTTCTCCTTCCAAGACTTCGACAAGACATTGTCCATACGCCTGTGCTTCATCAGCCGCACTCCATTCTGCACTTCGGGCAATGTTGGCAAGTTTCTCCTCTACTCTGCTAGAAATCATGAGTCCGTAATTCATGTTTGATGCTTTTTTGAATTTTCCTTTTCTGACAAATCCATTATCACCATGTTTGGGTCTGGCAACCCATCCAATGTTGTTGTCAGTGTAAAAGTCGATACGGGCTTGACGTTCTTCTTCGCTGATGATTTGGAGTCCGTCGTCGTTGATGAAGATGTTGGAAGAGCCTCCTTGTAATTCATAAGTTGACATGGCTTGTTTGATTGATTTGACCGTTGGCATAATGACTCCTTCGAGACCTTCTTTATATACAGGACATTGGATTGTTAAATGCGGTAATGCTGCACAACGTAAACGAGGAGGAGCAATGGCTGAATAATACTTGCTATTTGTCTTCATTTGTCTGATTGGTCCGACCAGTTGAGCGAGAGAAGTAATGATGATTTGTGAAAAGAACTAGTTTATTACATGTCAGTCAAAAGACATGATTATAAGGTTGATAACAAGTGATACTTACCAAACTAAAGAATATCTGTACAGGGGTCATGAGAATGAATGCGAGACGGAGATAGTTTGAATCGACAGCTATTTCCAAAGCCACTTGACGAAAACCAGCTCCAAGCATCAACATGACCAATACCAAGGTCAAACCAACCATTACTGCGTTTTGAATGTGCGTAGGACGGCTTTCTGGGACAGGCATGCCAGTCTCGTCATCATATTCGGTTTCGGTAACGTACGGTCCTTTTTTCTCATCAATGTCGTCAGATTCATCTTTCATACTACTTCCATCCCAAATCAAACGTGTAAGTTCATCAATGATATCCGAAGCACGAAGTATGATGTTATTTGCATCATCGTCCCATACTACAAGTAGGCCTTCAGCAGCACAGACTGCAGCATATTGATGTTTTCTTGCACGTGGGAGGAATTCGAAACTTGGAAGGATTTGGACACGAAGTCCATTGCCGAGAGGAATATCGCCAGATTCTGCATTGTATTGTAAAAAGGTTTGTACCACTCGGGAGCTTACAGTCATTGCTACCTGTTTTAATAAAGGTTAGAACTAAACAAGCAGTAGAGTATTTTTGATGATATACCTGAACATTCAAAGTCTCACAACCATATGCAAACACACTTCCAGCAATTGTAGGTGGTGAAGCAACATATACACCAGGTGATTTTCTAACCAGAACTCCTTCACAATCACTTGATATATCTCCGATCCACATCTTTGCACATTGTTGTTGAAAGAGAAAGTTACACATGACATCGTATCTGATCTCGTCGAAAAATCCAGGTCGGCCAGTCGTTCTTCTTGATCTACTAGATCCAGCAACCGAAGGAGGTCTTGATCCTCTAGGTGATGGTAAACCAGCGCCAGGAAGTGATGTGATTGAACCGACTTGTGTCTTTAGTGGAGCCGGACGTGGCTTTTCCTCCTTTTTCCCAATCTTGAAGAACCCCATCTTCAACAAGACAACCCACTACCTATAACAAAAACAACAGGCAATGTAGAAGAGAAAGTTGTATCACTCCTCTTTCAAAGAAGAAAGAAATAGCGAATGTTAACGGGTGTCGAAAAGTACAGTAGTATAGAGTAGGATAGAATGAGACAGCGAGCGAGAGTAGTGAGGAAAGAAAAGAAAAAGGTTTGAAAGATCTAACGACGAAGACAGGAGATATGAATAAAGTAATGATTTATGCTCATCCACATACAAGTCTGGGTCCATCCTTCATGTCCCAACGATGAGATGGGAAAAAAAACTACTCCTCTAATGCCGAGCCAAACCCAAAAAAACAACGATCTGTTCCTTTAGATCAAAAGGGTATATTGATGGTGACATGCGAAGGAAAAAACATTTACTAAGCTAAAGGATCATCCTTACCATAATTCGTGAGAAGGACCTGTCAAATTTGCATGAACGTTGTCATAATTCGGTAAGGGGTAATGGCGCCAATGATGAAAAAATGGTGGATTAAAGGTTTTTGTCAGAAACACTAATCAACGACAAGACGTCTGATAACGTGGAAAGACGCGTTCCGCACGGTATGATAGTCCATGATTTTAATGACAATATGCATGCATTATGCATTTCTACTTATCCTTATGCAAGGTCCAATTTCATATCTCTTGCCAAGCTCATGACCTGCATCTTTTCTACTCATCCTGCATGAGAGTCTGTAGGGTATCCAAGAAAAATCTTTCTTCAAATGGAATGGAAACGGAAAAAAAAAGTTCAAGAGAGTTCATCCGCTTGGGAAAAAACGATGTGTCAAGTCCACAGACTTTTTTCTCCCGATGGACCGTGGAAAGAAACATGTCATTTTCGGCATTTTCAAGATCGAGAACGAATTGAATGAGAGGATAGAAATGCATGGAAATAGATTGATGACTTACTGTAGACATCGAATACGCCTGCATATATGAGATTGCAAGGTCTGCAGAAGGATATGTAAGCACGATGACATCTCTGCATAAAACACAACGGTATGCCGGCAACGAAACGGTCGTTCAATGCAGACGTGAAGCATTTGATTCTCTATCTCGGGACAACCAGATGTCTCCTCTGTCAATCGTATCTCTGGATTGTGGCAAACACTAGACTTCAGATCGACATCCGACCAACCGGACACAGGAAATTTTCTTCTCATCCAAGACTTCTTTAGGTCCATTCCTTCTTCCAAATACCGTATTGTACGCATCAATGGTTCACACATATCCTTTTCCAAACGTTTCTCGTCGGTGATTCCGCGTTTTGCAAAACGATGGTAATCGTAACGTAATCAGTTGTGAGATAACTTTGATACGACGCGAAGGTAGTTTCGAACGAGGAGATAAAAAGAAAACGGCGTTCGAAGCGAAGTCTTGGCGTTTCTACATACTACTACAATCTTTCTAGCACAATGTCCATACGCTACATGAATTATGAAATCACCAATCGTGTATATATTAAAGTAGTCTACCACCCTGTATATATCTTATCTATATCGTCAAGATGTATATCACGATCAGAATGGAATTCGATGACCACCCCTTTTCGGACGTAAAGGTCCTGCGATAGAAAACTCTATCTTCGATCCTGCCATGTCGAAAAACTTTACTTTTTACGCTTCTCCTTTTTGTCCAAATCCATCTTTCTCTTTTGGGCTATGCAGGATTCTGTCCACGTCCCGATTGAGCAGAGTGTCTAAATGTGTCGAAAAGTCATATCATGGAACTTTGGCTCGGGATGTCTGTCGTCCAGACTTTCATATCTGTAATCCCATATTTGATATGTGTCACTACTGTACCACTCTGGTGGGATTGATGAAGAGATTTTAGCAAAGTGTTGAGGGTAAAACAGTTTTTTTGCGAGCATGTCATTCTCGCATAGGACACGGTTTTGTCAAACGGCCTGAAATCAAGTGGGATACTAATTACTTAGCCCCATAATCCATGAGTTGCAACAATCATACTAGTCACATGGTATGTATCTATAAAACCAACTGCTGTATCAATAATTCATCGTATAACATTATATAAAATGGGTATCTTTGGCAAATGATCGTATAAGTAGAAAGGAAAATCATATACAAGATAATATATGTCCATCATCAAAAGACACTGTTTGTAGTCTCTATCTCATACTCGTTCATCATAACATGCTTTTTTTGTACAGTCATAATCCGTCAAAAGTGTTGGTAAAAGAATAAAATTTCATAAAGAACGATAGTGAAAGAGTCGTCAAGACTTTTGGCTTCATATTCGAGTTGGAGTCTTCCGTTCTAAGAAGCCATGCAATAAACTATCCAATTCTGCATGCATTCGCGTCAAAGATTCCTGCTCAGTTTTATACAGATCCTTCATCAGTGGATGATCGTTACTGACAGGTACAACATGACTTGTATCATAAATAATTGTAAGCATATCTCGAACGTCATTATGTTCACCATCAAGCCAGGCTCGTATTCCAGCATCAGACCATGTCGTGGCATTTGTTGATGCCGGCGATGGGCTTTGAGTTGCTCTAGAAGACGATCCATTCGATAGTCCAGAATTCTTCCGCCGCGGATCAGACGATGGTTCTTCCATCGAAACTGGTGTTCCCCTGGCCGGAGTCGATGGCATATTTGTCGTTGGCAGACTTCCCGGCGTTGGAGATTGCTGTTTGACCGTCATCGGTGTGTTATCATTGTCTAGTCTATCCATGGCTCGTCGTGTCTGCGCCGTAGGACCTGAGTTCTGTGGACTATCATGTCGATTGCTGACAGAATTCAAGCCATTTGTTGTAATATTCTGTTGGTTGGTGAGAGATGTGATAGAATTGTTATGTGAAATGGGTGAAGTGCTATCACCAAATTGTATCGGAGCTTCGAGACTGACAGGAGATCCTTCCAATTCCGCAACTTGTGACGGACTCGTCAATGATGTTGCAGACGGTTGTTTCTGAAGTCTGCGGCCTTTCTGTTGTGTTGCCTTTTGTTCCAATTCTCGACCTTTTGCCAAAGCATCTTCAGGTAAGGATGTTATGGAGTTTCGAGCGGCGTCAAAGGATGCTCTTTTAGCCTCTCGCTCAGTCACATATTCCGTCTTGATCTTTTCTTCTTTTTTATCCTTCTTTTTGCTCTTGAATAAACCACTCAGCATACCCGATTTCTTATCCTTTTTGGGTTTATCATCCTTTTTCTCTTCTGCAAAGGGGTTGGTGTTCTCTTTGGCCGCACTACTACCGTCCAAAAGTCGTGATGCTCTTTGCGAATCTTCACGAAGTAAGTTTGGTGTAAGAATGATTTTTTTGGTGCCTGTAGAGTCGTCTTTTACAGTGACAGCATCTCCGTTACGACTTGATGAGGTCGCAGCAGCCGTGCCATTTATCTCTGTAGCCGTCGAGCTTGTACCTGTATGAGAGAATGAGGTGACTGAGGGTTGTCGAATAATGCCGGCGACATTAGAAGTTGTTTCATCTTTGATCGGAGTCGCGACTGCTGTCACATTTTGTACTTGCGCTGTTTGCGCTTGTTGTCGTTGTGCTTGTTGCTGTTGCTGTTGCTGCTGCTGCTGCTGCTGCTGCTGTTGTTGTTCTTGTTGCTGTTGTTGCCGTTGTATATCCTGAGCATTGTGTGTATCTTGTGATGTCTCAATAGATAATTCACTTGCAGAGTCATCTTCACTCGAGTAATCATAGTCGGAGGCCTCCACATAAGTTGGGGGTGCAAAATGTACCACTTTCGTCTTTCTTTTCATCGCCTTTTTCAACGGATTTCTGGTTCTTTCAGCATTATCTCCAAGCATAGCAGCAGATAACTATACACATTAGTGTCACCATTTAATCAACAAAAGCCCGTAATTACTTACATCAACGTTCCGGTGTTTATTGAGTCGAGCAAGTCTTTCTGTAGGGGTTTCTATATGCTCGGCTGGCAGATACCCAATAGAGCTATCCTTGACGATTCGTACTAACCACCAATAACTATTACTATCATCAAGCAAGATCATAGTATCTCCTTTTGTCGCATTTGCTTGACCCTCTACAGTAGCTACAAAAGTATGCAAGGCATATACGAAATCAAAATCAATATCCTCTGTTCTATATCAGTCTTTGATCATATATAAGAATAATCAATCTCTACTGACCATCGACTATAGACGGAGAACTCGACATTCGATCGAGCATATCATCATACGTTTGTGTTTCGGTTTCAGTAGCTACGGCAGCCGACTGATCTGCTACTGTATCTGTCGTTCCGTCTGTTGCATCTCCCCAAGCCTGCTGTAAATTTCGCTCCTCGTCATGCCTTTCATTTTCTACTTGCCGTATTTCGGCAGCATGATGTGAACCAATCAGATTGTCGCCAAAGTCCAAATGTTGTGCAGATTTTCTAGAATGGTCTTGCGAAGATGGGTAATCCTGATCTTGTAGATCGAGTGTATCTACATTTTTTGGTGTCAGACAATCAATTCCAAAAGTTATCATACAACTCTACTTTACCAGCTCTGATGATTGCTGGTCGCGTCATGACGGCTACAGATATCTCTCAAGATTCCGAGACTTATGATGCGACCGCAAATTTAGGTATTATAAAGTCGTATATTTCTGGACATAATCAATAAATTATTATATTGTCTGGATTGTTCAAATTTGTTGGCTAGGTTGTCAAGAGATGAATCGCATCGATGAGTTTCTAGTATGTCGTTGTAGCATGGATACCTCCTTTCTTTGATGGGGTTAGAAAATAGTGTTCGTGGTTTGAGACGTCCCGAACACTGAAGATCCTGGATATCAGCCCAAGAAACAATTTTAAATTGCCTGCGCTTGTGTCAGGACGCGACGAGTAACAAAATGTTGGAAGTGAAATGGCGGGGAGGCTAACCTTAAAAAATAATGCGGCAGTAACCGACCTCACCTGTCTCACTTTGTGGCTTTACTCTATGTACAACACGAACTTCGTTTATAGTCTTTCTAAGAACTTTGTCAACCATGATTAATTTCGCATACCGATGAGAAGTGATGATTCTTTCCAGCACAAAGAGTAGAAATAACTAATCATTGTCATGATCATTGGAATTTCTATGCGTTTTTATCCGGGGCCCCGCCCAGTTCGAGGCATTGAAATTCTAAATTCTTTAAATTTTTTCACCATCTGACATCACTCTGTATTGTTATATATTGTGCATTGTATAAATATTGCCATGCTTGTTGCGTGACTATCTCATTATTTCTTGCATATTTGAGGTGTCATAACATTCTAGAATCATGCCTGTTGTTTCAGTAGATAAACTAATTGGCCTTCAGCAGTCTGCTGAAAGTATTCGAAATGTAAGATGCAAGAAGGTATTGGTCGGAATGATAGTGAATGTTGACATTGTTAGATCTGTATATTAGCACATGTCGTATGAAATTGTCTTCCTAGAATCCATTCACAAATTACTCATTTAACTTGCTAGGATCATGGCAAAACGTCCCTTACCGATGCACTCATTGCCACTAATGGCATCATCTCGCCGAAACTTGCTGGCAAGATTCGATATCTGGACTCGAGGCCAGATGAACAGCTTCGAGGCATCACTATGGAGTCTTCCGCCATCTCACTCTATTTTTCCTTAATGAAACGCAACCGTGCCGGAGGAAATCCTACATTGAATGAACATTTGATCAATTTGATAGATTCACCCGGACATATAGATTTCAGTAGTGAAGTGTCGACGGCCTCACGACTCTGTGATGGTGCACTTGTGTTGATTGATGCTGTAGAAGGAGTATGTAGTCAGACAGTGACGGTTCTTCGTCAAACATGGACGGAAAAGTTGAAGCCTTTACTTGTGATCAATAAGATGGATAGACTTATTACAGAATTGAAGATGACGCCGCTCGAGGCATATACACATCTTTCCAAACTTTTAGAACAAGTCAATGCTGTAATGGGAGGCTTTTATCAGGGTGAGCGTATGGAAAATGATCTTCGATGGCGCGAACGTCTTGACGCGACGGTAGCAGCTGCCGCTGTCAAATTGGATACTCACCATACAACAAATAACGAACAGGCACGACGTCGTACAAGCTTTGGTGAAGATGAAGGAGGATTATTGATGACTGACACACCTACGATATATGAAGAAAGTAATGATGAAAGCATATATTTTGCACCAGAAAATAACAATGTTATATTCAGTAGTGCTATTGACGGCTGGGCTTTTACACCTGGACAATTTGCCTCTATCTATGAGAAGAAAATAGGTATCAAGAGGCAAATCCTCGAAAAGGTACTGTGGGGAGATTACTATTTAGATCCAAAAACTAAACGAATTCTTGGGAATAAACATTTGAAAGGTCGACATTTGAGACCGCTTTTCGTGCAATTAGTGCTAGATAATATCTGGGCAGTATATGAGGCAACTACAGGCGGTGCGAATGGAAAGGGGTAAGATTTATATTCATTATGATTTTTTATATTCTATAGAGAGCTGACTTGAAAATCAAAGTGACTCTACAATTTTAGAAAAGATAACAAAAGCATTAAACATCACGATTCCACCCCATGTCTCAAGATCTAAGGATCCACGGACTCTACTAACAACAGTATTCTCATCCTGGTTACCACTATCAACAGCAGTGCTGGTTTCAGTCATTGAAAATCTACCGTCTCCACCAGTAGCGCAAGCTGCAAGACTACCAGCACTAATAGACCTATCGCCGGGGTCTAGCCATGTCGCTGCAGATATCAGATCAGCTATGTGTGATTTTCGGACAAGTTCTGATAGTCCAGTGGTTGTTTACGTTTCAAAAATGGTAGCCGTGCCGGAAAGCGAACTCCCATCGAACAAACGGAGAGGTGGAGCTCTTACGGCAGAAGAAGCACGAGAACTAGGGCAAAAGAAACGTGCTGAAATAGCTAGAATTATAGCTGCAGCTGGTGATGTTGATCACCACGGGATTGAATCAGAGATTGTGACTGTGACCGATGCTCTTAATGGAATCAAAATGCAACAAAGAAAACCCTCGGAGAGCAAGACAGATGAAGCTGATAAGCAAGATAGAGAACATCTGATAGGATTTGCTAGGTTATATTCAGGAACGTTAAAAGTAGGCGATGAAATATATGTTATAGGTCCAAAATTCAACCCAGCAATGGCTAAAGCTGATCCCCAACCTAAAAAAGTAAAAGTCACGGCTTTATATTTATTAATGGGTCGAAGTTTGGAATCTTTGGAGTCTGTTCCTGCAGGTTGTATTGTAGGTATTGGAGGTTTGGAAGGAGCTGTTTTGAAATCTGCAACTCTTTGTACACAGGTCAACGGAGCACCAAATCTTTCGTCTACAGGAGCAATCTCTACCAATGTACCTATTGTTCGTGTTGCGTTGGAACCTGCGTGGCCTGGCGATCTTGGTAAGATGGTCGAGGGTCTTAAGATGTTGAGACAAGCTGATCCAGCAGTAATCTATGAAGAAATGAGTAGTGGTGAGCATGTTATAATTACAGCTGGGGAGCTGCATCTCGAGCGTTGTCTGAAAGATTTACGTGAAAGATTCGCCAGATGTGACATACAAGCAGGCGAATTTATAGTACCATATCGCGAAAGCATAAAGAAACAAGCCGAGATGAATCCTCCAAGAGATAATCAATTAGGGAGGGGTAGGATAGATGCAATAACTGCAAGTAAACAAATGACTGTCCGATTGAGTGTACGACCACTGCCGGAATTGTTGGTTGAATTCCTTTCAAAACATGCCAATACCATCAGACGATTTCAACATGAGAAGAAAGCCGCCGAGAATTTACAGAAACTACAAGGAAGTGATGTCGACAATAACACAGATGAACAACTTTCTACCTCGAATGATGATGACGAACAAGTGGAGATGGAAGTTACAGACCCGGATCCTTTGGTAGATAACACCGACAAGGTTACCTTGGATGTATTTCGGGAAGAAATGAGCTCCGTCGTGGCAGAAATCAAAGAAGACCGAGACGTATGGAAAGATCTAGGTTCCAAAATCACAGCGTTTGGACCAAAAAGAACCGGTCCAAACCTCTTGATCGACGCTACAAAACAAAACTTATTTGAGCGATTCCTTCTCGACAACGAAGATCCTTCCACCCAAACAGAGGCTAGTTCGGATCTTACTCCAAAAGACTTTTTAGACAAGATCGGCCATGCGTTCCAACTAGCGACCCAACAAGGTCCATTATGCGCGGAACCAGTGCAAGGAATCGCAGTCTTTATCGAATCCATCACCATGAATCCGTCCTCCATTGCAATAAATCACAACGATGACGAATCAACCACGGCGGAAAGTACGAGCATCACGCCCCAACGACAACATCTCGGCCGTCTGACTGGCGAAATCATAAAGTCCGTCCGCGACTCCATCCGCACTGCCTTTCTCGACTGGTCCCCGCGGATCTTGTTGGCGATGTACTCGTGCGAAATATCCGCTTCGGCAGACGTGTTGGGGAAAGTCTACGCCGTCATCACTCGTCGACGAGGGCGGATCGTTTCCGAGTCCCTCATCGAGCCGTCTCCGAACTTCACGGTCGTGGCAATGCTGCCTGTTGCGGAATCGTGGGGTTTTGCAGACGAGATCAGGAAGAGGACGAGTGGTGCGGCTAGTCCGCAATTAGTCTTTGAAGGATTCGAGATTCTGGACGAAGATCCCTTCTGGGTGCCTACTACGGAAGAAGAATTGGAAGATCTAGGTGAAAAAGGTGATAGGGAGAATGTAGCGTTGAGATATGTCGAAAAGGTAAGGAAGAGAAAGGGAATGTTTGTCAAGAGAAAAGTGGTGGAACATGGTGAGAAGCAAAAGACTCTAAAGAGATGATTGTATTATATGATTTATTATAATGCTAGTTATTTTTGGACCATTCTCGATACCAATCTAGACATGCTACATTTGCGACAGATGCAGACGTTTTTATATCTATATCACATAATATTTGTTTGACTGAGCTTTCGACTCTATAAAATAAGATAGAAAAATTAGTATCGTCACAGATAGTAGGATATAAAAGGTGATGACTTACTTTTTCCCATTACCAGTAACTGGAATTTCTGGACAAGAACAAATTATACCAGGAACATGTCTAGCACTTAGATCTTTTCTAATTGTTCCTTTAATCTTCTCAATCAGGTCTTGGTTGCACTCTTTATCATCTCTCATCTTCAAGAACAATACAACAGTCTCATCTTTGTCCTTTTCCCTTCTACGTCCAATGCACAATGAATCTTCTACCACATCTGAAAAATGTTCAGAGACAAGATTATATATTTCTGCACTTCCAAATCTCACACCACCAGGTTTGAGAATTCCATCTGAACGGCCAAGCATATACATACCACCAGTGACAGGATCAAATCTTACAAAGTCACCGTGATGCCATATCCTGGTATTTCCCGTCTTTCCATTCGAGTCGAGAGAAAACTTGTCAAAATAACTCTTTCTATACTTTTCCTCTCCAGCCTCACCCCAAAAAGTGACAGGCTGGGACACGAATGGTTTTATACAAACCAAATCTCCTGCTTCGCCTGACTCTGTCACATCTTTACCGTCATGATTGTAGACTCGTATAGCCATGCCAAGACCTGCACATTGTATTTCTCCACAGTAAACTGGTAGAATAGAACATGGCGCACCGAACAAAGAAATGATATCAGTACCTCCTGTTATAGAGGCGAGATTTATATTCGGACCAAAAGCTCGATAAACATAAGAAAATGTGGACGGGGCGAGCGATGAACCAGTGCTGTAAATGGCTTTCAAACATGACAGAGACAGATTATGGTCCCGAGGTAAAATAGATTTACCTTCGAGTATAGACAGATATTTTGCTGATGTACCGAACTGATTGATCTGTAGTTCATCAATAAGACGTGGCATTGCAATATCATCTGGTTGAGATGTGTCTGTCTCTCCAACCCTATAACGAAACGGTGAACCATCATAAAGTACAAGAGTAGCACCAGATGCTAGTCCAGAAACTAGCCAATGCCACATCATCCACGTACATGTAGTAAAGTAGAAAAATCTGTCACCAGGATGGATATCACAATGTAAGATATGCTCCTTTTTGTGCTGTAATAAAGTCCCGATTGCACCATGTACAATACATTTCGGTGCCCCTGTGGTGCCAGAAGAATAGAGGATATAGACTGGATGATCTGCTGGTAGTTGTGTAAACTGCATACGGTCGGATTGATAGACATGATCGGTAAAAGCAGAATAGTCGATCGTAGAGATTGTTTCATGCTGATCCAGTGCTTTTATCGAACATGTGTCAATTGTGTTGAAAACCACAAGTTTCCTTAGGCTGGGCAGACCATGCATGATTTCCTGTACTTTAGACTGTGTTTCATGTATTTTACCGTTATATATAACAGCATTGTCACAAAAGAGCAAGACAGGCTCAATTTGACGTAATCTTTCCAAAACAGCAGTCACACCCGTATCTGGACTAACAGCTGTCCAAATAGCTCCCAGCGATGTAGCCGCCAACATTGCAACGACTGCATCGATATGATTGGCGACATATCCTGCTATCCTATCTCCAATCTGAATATTTGCGCTAATCAATCCAATCTGACATTTATGCACTTTCTGACGTAGTTCGGCCCAAGTAATTGATGTGCGCGACACTTCTGTGGCTGCTATAATGGCAAGCGCATTCGGATCAACATCTGGTGTCGGATAGAGAAGATTTTCGGCAAAATTCAATCGTGCTTCCAAGAAAAACGAAGGTCGAGGAAAAAGGATATTTGAATCGATCAAAACCTATATAAATGTCTTTATATCAGTCAGCTTGAACCCTATTATTGTGGTCTTTGAAGGGCGATACGTGACACTTACCTCTCTCGGAAGGACAGAAGTCTTGACTCCAACAAAATCCCAAACACTCGACCAAAAGGACGAAGTGTCTGTAATACTCCATTCATATAATTGCTTGTAGGTTTTGAAGGACTTGCCATATACCTCATTGATCCTTGTCATATACTTCCATAATTGGCTTGTTTCAGGGTCAGCCCGAGCCCATAGCTGGGTCCCGGGTATTACAGCCATTATAGCTGCAACATGTAATACAAGTGCTTCTCATTTTCATATTCCAAATGTCAAGTACCTTTATTGTTGTGATGTACCCCACAATGATTGCAATACTTGTGCCGACGGAAGCCGTGCGCTATAAAAGTTCTGCTTGCCAACATGTTTTTCAAAGAGTATATTATATCTATCCGATACGGCATTTATTAATGAATACATAACAGTCCATTTTACTTGCAACCATATAATTATATATTGTTCACATCTGTCGCTTCTAATGACATAACATCGAGTCATGTCTCGATGATCTACATAACCACATGCAATAAATATTGGTCATCAGGAACCAAGTCTACGCAATGGACAAAGTGTGGGGTAGTCAAGCCATCACGTCACCTGTCAACACATTCAATCCACGCGACTAGCAGTGATATGAATCAATGCGAGTTTTATAACTATCAGGTAGGACGCGAAATTCATTGCATTTGGACATCCTCCTTAGGCAAGGTAATCTTACTTCTGTTTATACTGGATTGGAAATGATCAAAACTGGTTGTTAGCAAATTCAACGACATCAACCAAATCCAAGGATAAAGTTATCGAAAACTCTGGTAACGACTCTAATCGCGTTGATAACAGATATGTGCCAAACGTCACGACAATTTTCCCCGCTTTTCTCCTCTACCATTATATCTAGTCATTAATCCCTATCACCCATTCCTTTTTCTGTAATCTGCAAAGCAAGTAATGTAATTGGCTTTATTCTGTTCTTTCCCACTGTCGTGAGGACTTTTAGAATTTTGGGGGGTCAATGCCTTTGAATACACGAAATATGCCGCGAGGCGCATTATCATCCAAAACATGGCGCACCTCGCTTTGGATTGAGGACTGCGGCCGCAACATGTCCAGCAGTTCTCTACATGTCAACAATCACATCAATTTGAAAGATAAAGTCGCTAGTTTGCTAGCTGCGACAGCCATTCCAACCAGGAGACCAACTAGAAGACGATCGCAACCTAGAAGAAGAATGTCTTTTGATGAACTTATAGAAGAATGGAGAATTGAGGCGAGCACGGCTTCGACGACATTTCATGGCAGATTATTAGATATACTATTAGAAGTCCCCGAAGTTGAGAAAAGCGTGTCCACATTTCGACCGATCAATTATCAATCAGCCTTTTCAGAGCGATCATTATCATCTGGTTCACTACCATCGTTAGATTTTGATGGAGTAGACTCGGAGTGCTCTACAAGTGGACCACCGTCACCAGATCTTGAATACTTGATCGACACAAATCAACAAAGCAATCGTAGGAAAAGACGACAGTCTTCTTCAAGTTTTGTTTGGACAGACAATCATCCACTTGCCTCTAATCACAATGTTTATGCGCTGTCTGAAACCTTGAAACATCGTGTGGATGAAGTACACGAAACAAAGACAGCATTGAATGTCTTTCCAAGCAAGAGGTCGTGGACAAGACAAGCATTTCTCTCACTACTACATCTTGATATACCAAAAAACAAAACACTCGTCACTTCCAAGACGACATATACCAAAAACAATCTTGATCATACTCGAATTCAACCAAACGGTGCTCGTGAAGAAGTAAAAAACTTACAAATCAAGGCCTGTCAAGCCTTGCACAAGATCTCTCAACCACTGACCGACAAGAATCGGTTTGACAAACTCATCAATGAATATGAAGAGATACCCCTTTCTCGTCTCGACAGACATATCGAGCACAAGGAAGAGAAACCCTCTACATTCCAGCCGAGTGATATGTTTTGTCCCTTGCAACGACCACCTCGCGCGCCAACTGTTCAAAGAGAGATTAGAGCAAATAGTGCTTTTCTCAGAATTATAGTCTTGGAGATGAATATGCGTCGAGCAGGAAAGTTTAATCCTGCGATCAAAAGTCGAGCTCAGATTGTCTTAGCACCTAGACGTGATCAGATTCCTAATGCAAGTGTATATACGCTCGGAAGGAGTCGTGGTCACGTATCGAGCAGATGGATAGGGATTTGTATCGATGACGAATGAATGAATGTAATGAATTGAATTGAATGAATGATGTGAGATGAGAAATGTAGATAATGTAACATATGATAATGTATTTGATCGTCTATAATAAGACTATTTAATGTGCAAACGTCATTCGTAAAGTAACCGTTTGTCCAGAGAAGACATTATGATATGTTTAAAATCAAATACACAACATGACATGTTTCGATATTGCTTAAAAATTTACAAATATAATATAATATATACTGACTACTCACCACTTTATAAAGGATGATGATGGTAATGACAAGGGTAACAGATTTTTTTGATCTCAATCTCCCAAAACACTTTCATCTTCCGCATCGACCTGCCCATCCGCATTCTTTTCGTTTTCCTTTTCCAACTCCACCAACTCCCTCTCCTCTCTCTCTTCTCTCACAGCTTCATCATCGTCCGAGTCCTCATCCTCGCTGACGATTTCTTTACTCTTCTCAGTCTCCTTTCCTTTTCCTTTCTTTACGTTTCCTTTTTTGCCAGGCTTCTCCACGATATCCGGCATGTTTTTCTCCAAAAGCTTGCAAATCTCTCTGTAATTCACGCCCAACTTTGCTCTGTTGAGTAATAGTCTCTTTATGATTTTCTTTTCCCCATCGACTGTCGGGGAGAAGATCGATGCTATACAGCCTAGTACGATCTTGCCTGATAATTCGCAGAGAGACTTTTCTGCCAAGAGTGTAGATTGCAATGCTAGGTTTTTCGACACCGTTTCGCGACGAGAGATGCGGAGAGCGGCTCGGGCTTCGAGGTCTTCGTCTGTGTGGGATTCGTTGGAGGAAGAGTCGTCGGAAATCAAAGATGGAGTGGAGGACGTTGTGGAAGAGGTTTCGTCGTCGTCGTCTTTGTCGTTGTTGATTTGTTTAGACATGGTTGCTTCAAGTTCGTCATCAGACAGGGGCTCTGCGTCGATAGGAACGTCATCTAGTGTCCTTTTCGTTTTTTGTGATGATGAAGATGATTTTGATTTTGACGATTCGATATCGTCTGGGGATTGATCGATTTTCCTTTCTGATTTTCTGGCAAATCGCTTCTCACATGCTGTAAATACTATCAATATCAAATCTTGTATATCTGACGGTACATCAGTGGTAAATTCAAGATGACGCCTTTCGTTTGTATCGACTGTCGTTATGTCTCGAAGTGTTGTATATGAAACATGTAATTCGAGAAGAATCTTTGATAATTCGGCTGCCACAAAGTCAAAAGGCCTTCGAGATTTCAAAACATCGACTAATGAAAAGATCAAGACTTGGCGATGATGTGCAGCCTTTTCATAAACTTCTTCAGTCATTAATGATTGACCAAGTGTCGTTCTTAATTCTGCTATAGTCCACAAAGTATAGAATGAGAGTATTCGAGCCGTATGTATACACATGTCATCTTCAAGTCGAGCAGATTTTCTGTTTTCTTCTTCCTCAGGATTCAATATACCACGTCTAAGAAGTTTCATTAATATTTCAACTGGTGTTCCCAATTGACCTTCCCTTGAACCCGCCTTTCTTGCACTTTTATGTTCAGGAAAGGATAGTTCAAGTGACGCCACCGGATTAGATATCTGAGCTAACCCTTCAATACGGGCCAATATACCAATCATGTTTCGTTGAGCACTAATTTCTCGATCTTCTTTTTCCGAAGCATCACGGACACTGAACTCGCTTGAACTCGCTACGATCACACTCCTGAATTCTTTCCTTGTCTTTTCCCAAAGTTGTTCAATCTTATCTTCAGTTATTTCATTCAGATCTACATTTGATTTTGCTTGTAACAAGATCCGACTTGCTTCAGTGACGACGGTCTCTGTATTATGGGATGAAAATTGCCCTTCTACACCTTCTAATAAGTTTCTGAATGATGTGGGATCGCGCTGGACATCCTTGAGAGCATCTAAACCAGCGATACGCTCTAATTGCAACGCCACTAATGCTGTCTGTGAAGAATGTCCAAACTTTTGAAGTAATTGTGGTATCATCTGTGTAAGAACTCTGCTTGCGTTCTCCTGGGCGTTGATTATATCTTCTTTGTTCTTCTTAGTCTTTTTCGACTTTTTGTCGCTCAATGAATCGGCCAGACTTGTGACATGTACTTTCACAGACGCGTTCAACAATTCCAGTAGTATAAATTGTTCATTGTCATTCAAGCGACACTCTTTTAATATCTGCTTTTGTACATCTTCAGTCGCGTCACTTTCATCTTCCTCCGAAGTGTCAAAAAGAAGAAAGTTGGCCATTGTTTCCCAATCCTGAAGGGCTTTGTAAGACGAATACAACGTTTTTGCAACAGTAATGAACCGTGATTCAACTTCTTCTGCTTGAAGTCGATACGAACCAGCTGGTCCCTTTGTACCATATTTAGAGATATCCGGATCGTACGAGTTGTATGCATCTAAAATCTCCACTAAAGCTTTCAATTGTAACCATTTCAAGCCAGGTTGTTCACCATTCACAGCCACATCACCAATCTCTTCTACTAGTGCATCTTCACCTCCCAATCCATCCACTTTAACTTCATAAGTAGCATCAACACCAGCCACGAACGACTTGACTACAGCCTTGCGGACTTTTTCCTCTGCATCAAATATTAATCGACCAATAGTATCGATATCATCAGGTTCAAGATAGGCAGCTTCTCTAAGACTATTCAGTACCTCGATAGCAGATGTTCGAACTCCTACATCACTATCGAGAGTCGCCATCTCGATCAGCCTCGGACGAAACTTTTCAGTGAAAGGCTTGAGTCCTGCTAGACGATCTTTGTTGGCATATAACCGCAACAATTGGGCCAAAGCCTCATGTCGCACTATAACCTGGGCATCCGAAATCATCCAACCTAGATATCTAATATGTGAACCATCAAAGAAGAAATCAGGGTAATTGATGATCCAACTTCCTAGTGCGATAACACATTCCATTCGTATCTTGGCATCCACATCACGATATCTGTGAATGAAAATAGTCTCGAACCAATCTTTAAGTATGCCATCGACTATTCCTTGATCTTTTTGTGCTTGTTGAGCGTCTTGTACGAGCCCACTCGCTCTCTTGTTGTTAGCAGATTTACCCTTGTTAACATTCTTTCCTTGTCGCATTGCTGTAGCCGCTGCATTTGCCAGATTTCGGCCAACTTCGCTGACTGCTGTCATGATTGTCAATGCTGCGACAGAGGCTGTATGTCTGAATGCTCGACTTGGAGCGCTTGAAAGGGTTGACAGCCATTCCTGCAAGTTCTCGATAAGCTCAGTATATGAAAGCAATTCACCCGATGCATCAATTGATTTGAGCAACGCATCGAAGAATTCTATAATCTTGGCTTTCATGGTATTTGCCACTTTGTGGTTCTTTGCGATGAGCGGATATTCAGATAGGTGTTGCTGCTACTTGTCAGTATTTTTACCACCAATTCAGGCATTTCCAACCAATGTACTAACCTTTACAAGTTCATTCTGTACATCAGCAAGACGAGTCGTAATGTTATCGACATCCTCTATATCATCTGAACTGATTTTAGACGTACAACCACAGCATTGTAGAACAAAGTTGATGATTTCAGAAAGTGCTCGAGATTCGTGAAGTAAGAATCTTTTCCGCCATTCTGTAACGATTATCTCAATCTCAATCTCCCCAGAAAACACTTCCCCATACAATCCACCAACATCTTCCGCGTCAGGCAGAGTTTCACCTGGTGTAGTTTTCTGTTTTTTACGTGCGGGTTTTACTTTAGAAGTTGCTTTGCGCGGAGGAATGGCCGTCTTTGCTTTCTTGACTGCTGGTCGTTTCGTACTTGACACGGTACTTGTCTTGGTCTTTCGTTTGGCCCGGGATTTTGTCTTGCTTGTCTCCTCATCGGTATTTTCCTCCTCTTCGTCGTTCTGATTCTCAGGCTGACTATCGTCATTCTCCTCTGGTACATCGTGCTCGGATCCGTCTTCTTCTTCACTCTCAGCATAGTCAATCTCGTTAGTACCACGTTTTCGCTTCGCGCTATTCGAGTTGGAGGCGTCTACATCGTCTTGTTTTTTGGATGGCTTCCCGGGTCGCCGTCTGGTCTCGCTCATTGTCGAGGAAATCGTCGCGAGGTTGGTCGACTGCGATTCTTCGGCAATGATGCGTCCAGGCATCAGCTGGGTCAGTCAGAGTATATGCGCAGTTACGCAATCTCGTTCTACTCGAAAATGTTTTTCTTGAGCGATATATGTTCGCAGAAACAAAAGGACAATAATTGATGTTCCGCGAAAACACTACAGCACTGATTGGGCAGACGCGACGCGAATTTGCGGGGAAGTTTTGGTGAATCACCATTATTCGTTTCGTGAACTCATCATTTTACAGTACAATACAATCGCTCATATAACGTCGTGAATTTCGCCAACATCATCGCTAGGTCCATCTACCGATGGTAAAGTGCCAAACCTTTGATGATCGTCTGCCATCTTTCTCCTAAACATACTCAAATCTTTCATAAGATCATCAATGTCTTCTTGCCACTCTGGTTCGACATCACTATATGCATACTGATCGTCATCACTATCCCAATTGGTCTCGTCATCTGTTGCATAATAGTTTTCTTTATCATCAACGACTTTTGGTAATACAATCGGGTTTTTCAATTCTCCTAGAGCCAGAGCCAAGTGTCGTCTCAAGCTGTCCACTTCAGTCTGCAAACTAAGTGTTAATGGTCGGAGTTCTTCCAGTTCTTGCGTCAATGTCCTTATTTTCACGTCGCTAATGACTTTTGATTCCTCCATTGCACGTTGCATTTTCGATACTTGTGTTTGATAATTTTCAAGCTCTTCCTCTGCTCTATCAATCTCGTCTCGCTTTCTTGTAGTGGCAGCATTCATACATAATTGTAAATTTCGAATGGTTTCTTGCATCTCCACAATCTTTGCATCTCTTTCCGCGGCAGAAACTGCATCCTGATTAACGTGAGCTCGTGTACGAATCCTCTTGGCCTGATCAGCATAGCGTAACGTAGAAAGAGTCTCGTCGTAATCTGAAGGGCCAATACAAGCTACCATAGCGGTCTTTGAATTGCCTCCGAGACTATCTCTCAACAGCCAGGTCAGTACAGAGTCACGGTAAGGTACTACATCAATACGCCTCTTGACTTGTCCTTGGGTCGCCTTTGATTTAATCGCGCGTTGACGTTTGGGGTCTGCTAAGGCGGCTATCACTCTTCCGAGAGTTGTGAGAGATTGATTGATATTGCTACCCTCTCGAAGTCTTTGTCCTGTAGCTTCTGTGCGATTCGCTCGCTCTGATCCTGCTAGATCAACAAGGCGCATTCGTGCAAGCCGCTCAATGGTACTATCTGTAGCGACGTCATGTTGTATTTGTTTCAAAGTTAATGTGAAAACTGCGTGTGACCGAGAGGAGGTATCATTCATCTTTGTGTAGGCTGTAGTGCGGTTTTGATCGCCAATTTTCATCAGTCGCTCAACGTCTCGGTATGATCGAACTTGACAGTCAGTCAATCCTTGCACGTATACACCATCTGATTTGCTTTCTCTTATTTTGAGGTTCGTGTTTGCACTTGTTCTTGTCATTAACAGATCTCGAACCTGTTCATTGTAAACCTCGAAGAACGAAACATGAACATTGTAAGTTATACTATTGTTTTGCTCTGCCTCTATCCGTTGAAAAAGCCCCTCGCAGGTCCTTGGAATCAAACCAGGCTGCTCTTGTGTTCCCATCATCGTATATGATTTTCCAGATCCAGTCTGGCCATAAGCAAAGATACATGTATGATAGCCATCAAAATTATGATCTAAGAATTCCTCACCGAAAGACGCATAAACATCTTCTTGGTGTGAATAGTATGCTGAAGATTCATCGTGTGACCAAAATGATTTGTCAAAAGTAAAACTCTTCTCTTCGTAAACCTTTCTACTCGCTTTGGAGTCTGTCATATCTTGTGGTGGAGGATGAAGAATTGTTTGTTGAGATGATGGATCCATACTGATTAGACATGGCACATTGCTATCCAATTCTGTGAGAAGCATAATGATCAGTATAAGATTGATCTAAGTTCTCAAATGGGTCAACGTCAAGTTGATGTACCTCTTTGCAAGAACTTCCGTACTCGAACGACCACCTTGACATGTCCTCCTTCCTGAGTTTCGGATGGCATTTCGAGTGACTCTGACTCGCGATGATGCCTTGAAAGTGAGGAAGAAGACATCTTAAATGGGGTTATCGGCTTATCGCAGACGGTAATAAGTTCTGTCAACGTTGATTCATGCAGCAGCGAGATAATGTCCTGAACGCTTTGACGAATTCTAATCTGAATCAAGTTGTACATGGATACATCATTATTGACATGATCTGACTTTCTATAGTAATACTCTTTATGGGGATGAATGGAGAAGCGAATTAGTATTAAAGTCAAAGGCGCAGTTGATTCGTGACAATTCACAAATTATGGAGGACTCAATTGCGGTGTTAAGGATAAACAATCGGTTGCGCGGGGAACCAGGATTTTTACCATAAGATTATTACGATTTTACTATTTTTCCTGGATAGGAGTACAATGTTCGGCATTGGTGCATAGTATCGAAGGAACATGGTCGACAGGACTTCATCTTCTGTAGTGGCTTGGATCTTGTGCATTGGATTGTGAATTCTTCTGCTTCTCGTACTTTGCTTTATAAACGATTTCCGGACAATGCGTAAGGCTTAATTGGGCGGAATTGTAAAGTCAGATAATGACAACGCAATCCGGGGAACAGCCATCGGCAATCTCGGTCTTGCTTGAATACATACCTATTCCGGAGCGAGAAGCAGCAATAGCAAATGTCATCAAATGTCTTAAAGGCGTTGAAGGTCTGACATCATGTCTGAGTATTCTCCCTTTCCTAGATTTGGTGGCAGATAAAAGCCTTGAGGCAGATCTAGAACGGTATATCTTAAGTGTCATGCGTAATGTTAGTGCTGATTGTCCACAATTGGTGGATCTCTGTCAGAAATCTTCACTAATCTGCAATTGGGTTCTTGAAGGATGTATTGCAGATCTACAAGATCTCGGCAGTTCTCGCAACCCCAAACAAGATAAAGATGAAGGTATTCCGCAATCAAAATACCTGACCTATGACGAAGATAAGAACTGTATCTTCAATCTCAGTCGAATAGAATTCATTTCCATTCTTTTTGATAAGTTGGGTAGTAAGTGCTTGCAATATGAATTATTTTCTGTCCTGATGAACCTGCTACTTGATCTATTCAGATCGAGTGTACAAATGCCATTTCGAGTTTTATTTCGAACTATACTTGTAGCATCCAAGTCCATTCTGAACAACAACGATAGCTTGAAAGTGGAACAGCTTACTCGTGCCGTCGATATAAGACAAAAGATCTGGCAAACCATTCAGTTCTTATGCAGTACAACGGCGTGTATCGTTCCACGGGCGATTGTATTGGCCATTTGGCTTTGCTGGCTTGAAATGCCGTCTGATTATAGCGAAGCTATAAAATCAAAGCAACAACCGTATCCTTGGCCATATCTTCAAAACTCTATGCGATCGACGGATATAGAAAGCCGTAAATGTGCCATTACGATCCTCCGAAGGACGATGCAAGTCGTTGTAAGTCACAAACTCATTATGGAGGACAGGTATTTGAACATGGGCGAGGATGAAGTGCATCGAGGTATTGTTTTGGAGTTTCTCACGATCTGATCTTCATGACGACTTACTCCACTCGCAGATCTCACTATTCAAGCTCTGGAGAGATATTGCACGGTCTACGAGACTATCATGATCGGTAGATATCTTAATCAAATCAAAGATTGCATGCCAGACTTGTCTGTAATGTGTCGTTCCAAATCTGTGATACCTGTGTCGTGGCTATCTTGTATACTAGAGCCTGCATTATCTGTGTTCACACAGGAAGGGGTCCGGAGCTTGGTAGGTAATTGGATACTGGACGGTCAATGTGAAATCATGTCCAATAATGAAGTGTCTGTGCAGCTTCTGCGTACCGCAATACTGCCATGGGCTACGTCCAGCCATATGTTTACGAATTCGATAAGAGGTGCGAAGAGAAATTTGACTTGTGGTCATGGCAACAGACTTGTAGATCTGATTGCAGGAGTATTGAAATCAATTCAACCGGAGACACTTGTTGGATCAGTCGTCGATGTTATTGTAGAGTATATGGCGAGTATAAAGTTTGGAATCATGCCTCACGTATTGGTCTATCTGACACGAGGTCTAAAAGCTGGTCTTGAAGTAAGCAACCCGGTAGCCGTCGATGCGAAGTCTCCCTCGGTCGTTTTAGATTTACCTGCCACCCCAGGGTTTTCGCCAGTAGTCCGCGATATTCTAATCGTTGATTGTTTTGCAATTGCTCAGGAATTGACATACAACGGAGATCTTTTATCAGTGACATTGTCATACTTCCACAAGCGCTTCAAAGGTTTGGAGCTTCAGTACAATACTTTATGTGCCGTTGATCAAATAAATGTACAAAGCGAGGTGGCATGGAAGAGCATTGACGAGCTTATATACGATATAAAGGTAACGAAGCACAAATGTTTGCAAACTATTCAGAAGCTACACAACGCATGCCTAGCAACCAAACTATTCATCAAGACAGATTTGGAGCAAACGATATCTGCTCAATCATTGCACTACGTTCTAGATGCGCTATGGCAACAGATTGAACGTGAGGACTTTCCGAAGCAAATCCTCCTAGAAGCACCAGAAATATGGTTGCATCATAGATGCTTGAAGATTGCAGCTGCTTCCCAAGAAGTTCTCGATGATGTTATCAACTTTGTCGGAGTCTTTAATAGGTTATGTGTTGGGAAAGTCTATTTATGGACACCATATATGAGCTGTCTAAGAAGAGCTATTCTCAACTTCCCAGTGCTAGCTGAAAAGTTGGACTTGCAGCAGATGATCATGGCCAAACTTGAAGATATGCCAACACTAAGTGCGGAATTCAAACTCGAAGGAGCAATTTGCAAGCTGCTCGCTGAAGAGTGTCCCTCTTTGACTTATGAGCATTATCATGGGGCAGATGAAAACATCGGAATGGCGTTTTTCTTCGACATGGTAAATCGTTTAAGCGGAATCAATCTACAGATAGCACAACAAGTTTGCAACGAGCTGTTGGATTTATGGGCCACACGCAAACGTGACAAGTCCAGATCGCAGCCGAAATATACGATCGAACAATTGCAAACTCTTCTCATATTAATACAGAGCAGTAGTGATGGAACTAAACATCTGCATACATTATTAAGCGTGCTCAAACTCGAAACCTCGCCAAGATATCGATATCTTCTCGAATGGATGTCGTGTACATTAATCGTGCAAGATGTGGCTTTGCTTGAGCCTATCCTTACGGGTTTATCAGCTAATGATCATCATGACAATCCAAAATATCTTGCTTCCCTGATCAAAATCGCGGTATATGTAGCCTATGGCCATAATACTTCTGAAGATATGGCAAAGCAGGTCAGCCAGCGACTCATCGTCCTATCTGCCAGTGCCAAGATAGTCATACGGCATGAAGCACAATGGTCATTGTCAACATTGTGGAACACGGCAAGAGCAAAGGGCTGGTATAGCATCTCGACAGACTCCCTAGTGATTGGTCTTCTTGACTATATCCGAGGCGCCGAGAAATACAACGCTCCACCTCTTCAACGTCAGCTGTCATTATTCAATTATACGACAAACCATAACTTGGCTCATCTATTATGTGGACCATATCTATCTCTCGATGGAGGTATGCGACGATTAGATTATTCAGACCTGTTGCGTGCAGATCAATACGATGAGCCATCCTCAATTCCAGCACCATGTATGAAGTTGGGAGTTGAACCAAGTTATCCAGAACTGTCCGTAGAACAAGACGAAATCAGTGAAAAGGTTTCTGTTGTATTCCATGAGCAGGATGAAGCCACACTAGCGTTGCAGACCAAGGGTGCTTCATATCTGATAGGGTCAACTACAAATCAGAGACACGATGATCTGATAGTTGTGGCTTCACTCGTGGATAATCCTTACAATCTTGGGGGCTTAAGTCGAGTTTCGGAAATATTTGGGGCTTCGAAAATGTATATTTCAAACCTCAATACAATTACAAATAAGGAATTCAAGGACGTAGCAGTATCTTCACATGATATTCTTAGTATCGAAGCCCTACAATTGAAAGACATGCTTACATTTTTCTCCCAGAAGAAATGTGATGGATTTTCGATTGTAGGTATCGAACAGACTGATCGAAGCAAGATTCTAGGGCGACCGGACACAATAATACCCAGAAAGGCTGTTCTAGTATTAGGTTCTGAACGTGATGGCATGCCCGCTCAAATCATGGCTGCATGTGATATTCTTATCGAGATACCGCAAAAAGGAACTACTAGGTCTTTGAACGTGCAGACCGCTGCAGCGTCTGTGTTGTACGAGTTTAACAGACAGCATAGTGGATAATGTTATGACATGCGATAGTTTTATACGTAGACTATTTGAACTGATAAATCTCGCAATCAATACTACTGCACAGATGTGGGGTGAACGTGAATGCGCAGAGAAAGTTTAATCTTTGGCTGTATCGTCTAGGCAACTGCGCCCAGCTTATTGTGTTTTTGTGGTTCGAATATTTTCTAGGCATTGCGCGAATTACCGGCTATCATGACTGTTATAGCAATTCTGGAAGTGCAACATCTTTGAGAGCTGTCCCCAATAATAATAATTTCTTCATACGCTCGTTACAACATCATAGACTCTAACATCAGATCCCTTTCAAATCTGGCAAGAGTCGAAATATAGACTAACATCCAAAATTATTCAAAACACAACAAAACAAATATTCATGGTCTCAAAATTGAAAGATTGATCGGAAAGGAGTTATTATGGATGCCAGCTATTTATCACAGCAGGTTACTACCATAATCAATCAACTACATGGTTTCTTTGATGAGATAGGTTTACCAAGTCACGACAGAGATTCTAGAGAAGCAGAAGTAAGTCCAGGTAAAGGATATAGAAATTCGTGATTGACTAAAGTCTCTGTAGCTCTTCTCGGCTCTTTCGGATACACTTAATAATCAACTCAAGCTTGTAGCAAGGTAACTCCTCGTTTTGTCATTTAATATACGATATGGTTTCTTATTGTTTATCTAGTGAAAAACATGAACTTACTGAACAAGCACGTCAACTCATAACATCGATTCGGCAGATGGAAGCGTCGTTGGACGATTCGAAGCCGAGGGATAGTTTCAATCGTGATGACGATGACCTGGGAGTGACATATCCTCTCTTGGAATGCGTCAACATGCTCAAACAAAAGCAAAAGACTGTTGCAAAATTACATCGCGAGAGATATGATCAAGTAAAGCGTAAGAACAGTCATGGCCTTTGTCTGATGAAATCTTACTGATGGTGAATAGAACTTGCTGATGCACTCAATTCGTACGCATCTCACATGGAATCTTCATTCCTTTCTATCAAGTTACCTCCAACCTCCCCAAATTCGAAAATATCTACCACATTCGATATATCCCCTACCTATGTCACTGCTTTGGATCAGGAATTCACACGTGTCTACAATGAATACAATCGACGCATCTCAGCTATACAATCAATCGCGCAAGAAATAATCAGTTTATGGTTAGAATTAGGAATCCCACAAGCACAGCATGATAGCGCCATTGTTCAAAACTACCGTGATACTCCCGAACAATTAGGATTACAACAAGAAGACATATGTCGCCTAGAATCGAAGCGTGAAAAACTGCTAAACGAAAAAGCTTTACGAGAAAATAAGTTGGCGGATATGCGCTCAATAATGAGCGAGCTATGGAATAAGCTAGAAATCGATGATAGCCATAGAAAGACATTTCTCACATCAAATCGTGGCTGCGATATGCGTGTACTAAATGAGTATGAAGATGAATTGAGCAGGTTAAATATGTTGAAGGCACAGAATCTTGGTATATTTATCGATAAAGCAAGAGACAGACTACAAGGGCTGCAGGACAGCCTCTTTTTCTCAGAAGATGAAATGCTTGAATTCACTCCCATGTTTACTGGTAAGTTTCATGATTTACGACATAACACTATATTTGTTTGACGAGTATGACTAACAACTTTTAGATATAATATCTGAAGCTTTATTATCAGCTCATGAAGCTGAAATAGTCCGTCTCGAGGCCTTGAAGAGACAAAGAGCGCCAATCCTGGATCTTGTGGTAGATTATCGAAAGCTGATCAAAGAGCGTGACGATCTTATCATGGCATCACAGGATTCTTCTCGTCTTCTTGCAAAGGGAAAAGGTGCACGTAATTTGTTGACCGAGGAAAAGACCAGAAAGAGAATTGCACGGGAGTTACCAAAGTTGGAAAACGACCTGAAAAGAGTGGTTGGAACATGGGAGGAAGAATATGGACGTCCATTCAATCTACAAGGTCATAGATTCCTGGATGAGATTGGAACATCATCTGGTCAAGTCAAGGCTGCACCAACTAGGTCAAAGACACCTTCCATTGCATCTACACCAAACGCAGTGCCCAATACTGTGCGAGCAACGACTTCGACAGCGAGAGGTGGTACTGTCAGAGCTACATCTCAACATCGTTCTAAGACTCCCATTGCGGCAAGCAGAAGTGCACTCGCTTCGTCGGTCATGAGTTCGACATCATCTACCATGACGTCTAACAAAGCTAGTACAATGCGATATTCTCCATCGAAAATTCCCGGTCGACAACCATTGGGATTCTTGGGAGATGGGAAGAACTCGCCCGAACGTCGCCCAAAATCTGCAGCCGGTCATAATGTCGCGTCTAGAGACGAACAGAATTTCTCGGCGAGTGTCTATAAAACAAGTCCTAGTAAAACAGGGGCCAATAATCGTGCGGCTACTATGAAAGTAGACTCAACACGTATTCCACCACCAAAGATGCAGGACATCTTTCCTCCCACCCCAACACCAAGCAATTACTCGACATCATCTGATCATTCTTCTGTAATTGTACGTCATGTTGATTTAGAAGATGTTTATGATGATCGGTCATATCGATCTCATCCCAATGCAATGAAGAATGTACCTCAATACTTTCCAGGTCGATCAGCTTCTGTTATTAATACGACAACTCGTCCACCACATACTGGTCAAACATATCCTATGGCTCCTAGTATAGCAAGTAGACAAACCTCTAACCATTCATCAATCAGTCAAGGTAGTCATCTCACATCAGCAAGTACTGCTAACAGCAGCGAGAACTGGGAGACTTATACTAATGCTTCGGATGACGAAAGAGCCGGTCAAACTTGTGCAGCTTCTAAGCGTAGCACTCCCGACGACGGTTTAATTGATGAGAAATTTGATTATAAAAAGTCTAGAGATGATAACAGTATGGTACGTGGGGGCATGCCTCTGGGTATAACAAGTCTGAGAATGCTCCAAGCACAAAATCATGGACTTGGAATTAAAAGTTATCCTGGTCGAATTGAAGCAAGTAGAGATGGTCGTGAACGAGAATTGACTGCAGATGGAAGTGATAATTGGACAGAGACTGATGATGGTGATGTTTTCTGATATGTTTTATGGTAATGATATGTTTTCATGTCGAGATGTTGACAAGTCTGGTACTTGATATTCTCTTTCACTCTTTTCATCTTGTATTCTCAATCTTTTAACATGGCTAGAGAGCATTTGTTTTGTATTATAACACTTTTATGATGAATAAAATGTACTATTTCAACTCGAGAAGAAAATTATGAATAAACTAGACTATTCTGCCATGACAGGAACATGGTGCATACTATATCATTCATTCATAAATATCAAATATATCTCGTAATCATGATCATCATCTCGTCAACATATATATCGTACATATACTCAATTCAACCAAATACACCGGCACGTTGCATGACATCCCTAAAGTCTTCGATACTGACTCCACCAATATTCATACCTTTTACACCATTATTGCTATTGCTATTGTTCACGTTCCCACCAGCTTCTAACAACATATACTTCAAAACCTCATCGTCCACCTCCTCTCTCAACTCCCTCGCTACCCGCCTTAGATGTCCCAACGTTATAACTCCTCCTTCACCTTTTGTAAACAGTTTGAACGCAGCCAATACTTCCTCGTCAGATGTTTTCTCTACCGCATTCTTCCCCCTTTTTCCCTTTTCTTTCCCTTTTCCCTTTTTTCCTCTTTCTTTCACTTCCTCTTCCTCTTCTTCTTCTTCTTCTTCTTCTTCTTCGTCGTCGTCCCCATTGTCGAGATCATCTCTTTCTTGAACTTTCATCACAGCTACTGAGAAGAAATACTCCCACGACACCAGCCCTGTCGTTTCGGGATCCAACGCGTCGATTATTTCATTAATCTCGGCGGGTCCAGAAGACAACACTGCGTTGAGAGCAGTGAGACATCTTTTGATATCTCGTGTGGGGATTGCGGTTTTGGAAAGATTGTCGGAAGGGTTGGAGGAGGTGGAGTGGGGGTCAGGGACGGCGTAGAGGGTGTATGAGGCGCGGATCTCGGCTTCTTGAACGCTAGAGGCGTGGTATTTGCGCGCGAGAGAAGAGAGGGGAACGGAAGGAGTGTTGGACGGATTTGCGGTGTTGCGACGACGTGGAGGCATTGTGATGCGATACTAGGAGGAAAAAGGGTCGTTACTGGAGTTTATTATTGTGGTTGTTGTTGACGATGAGGTCATAGGAAAAAATCACACACGAGAATATCGTGGGTTTTTTCTGCGGACTTTTGTTTTCTTTGTTTTCTACAAACATTTCTTCTGTTCTCAATATTAGAATCGGAGCACAACGACATGGTTACAAAACGCGGTGTAATCTCAGGTTTCATGAGCTGAGTTGCATCTAGACATTGACATAGCTATCAATAGTTCGAAGAGCTAGACCTTGCATGTCGTGCATTTTTAGCTGAATGTGGACTTTTCAGCAAGGCAAGTTAATACATCTCAATGAGTACAAAGTCCGTCGTATATCCTTTCAGTTCTTTATGTTATCTTTCATGTATTTGTTATCAATTGATGTACGCTTCGGAAATAGCTAGAGCTTGTTCATTACATTGTTTACTGAAAAGTAAATGGTGATATAATATTCAAGTGTGGACAGAGAAGCAATATAAAACAACTCCTGCATTTACATTCATGACAAGATCATGTTGTGGATGTTGTTAGTTCTTCTTTACTCGTCAATGCTTTCAGGACAATATGTCAAGAAGGTCGATGTGGAGAGGATGACATTTATCGTTTTGTAGATCTTTTTTTCATCAGTAGTAAATGATATAATCAAGACCTATCAACTTTTTATCATTGTAAATACTTGTCACGCATGTTAATCTAGTGTTGAGAATCCTTTTGAACATTATTGACGCGTGACTTGACCAACTATGCCAATGCTTGATCCATCAACGAAATATAATCTCACAAGAATGTGCTTTTTATTGCATCTGTACATGACAGATCTAGATCTGCAGGATCGACGACAATTTTGAGAACCAGTTTTAGAGGTCGCATTGCATTATTAATAAATTACGACGCCGCCCCTTTAGCAAAACCATCTGTCCTTGTTGAGTGTGGTAGAGAAGAGGTGATCCATTTCGTTTGAAGCGTGGCCAAGATCATCATCATCTTCTTCATCATCTTCATCATCATCATCATCATCATCATCATCATCATCATCATCATCGTCATCATCGTAGAATCATAACACTACAAACACATCATATTTAGCTATTTTTGTCTTGACTGATGAATAAAGTTTGTTATATGTCAATAAAAAATGGCTTGGCCCTGGCCAGATTCGGATGCATTTTATCGATTTGTGGCGTATATTTGTATACGCCGGTAGCATTATTACATGCGCCATCTTAAGCTTTTTGATCGTCCATATTTGAAACACTTTTCTACTGACAAGGTCATCCACAAGAGAAACACAATGTCAACCTGACATCATTTTATATTCTGAAGCATGTTTTAAGTGCCGCGGGACGCTGACAAGAATGCCAACTATGCGCAGTCTTTGGCAAAGGGGGAATCTAGAAGTAGTGGTTCCAAACATTTTAATACAGTAGCTCCTTTTTGTTTTCACCAATGCATTGATTCGATAACGTTTCAAAACGTTTCGACACGTTTTGATGTCGAACAGTCATGGAGGTTAACGGTCAAACTCTAATACTTTCTTTACAAACGTAAGTTCGCCCTTTATGGGTATCATTGCTCTGGACCTGTCTGTGGTAAGTCATGTCATAGCCAGCACGCCAGTTATGCTTTTGAAAGCTTTCGTTATGGCCTCTAGTAATGGAAGCATGGAGAACCGAAGAACGGTTTCAGCGCACGGGTAGTAGCGTTCGTGAGAGTTCACTTCACTTCACAACGTCCATAATATCGATTGCATAATGTACTTTTTTTTTCTTGTGAATCCTTTTCGGCGGTGTTTCTGTTTTGTACTACAGGACTGACTAGTCATGTTGCAATTGTACTTTAGCATGGTGTAGCATAGCTATACTACACTGTCATTCCTTCTTCGCTTTTTTCTTCCTTGACGCATTTCCATTCTTTTGTAGCAAAAGGTATGGATAGACATAGATTTCAAGGGTCTGATGCCTATCTGGATCTTCCAACCTCACTTTCAGCCACGGAGAGAGCAAAATGTCTGGCATTCATTCAAAGTGCAGTACGAGCAAAAAGTGCACATAAGGTCACATTACTGTCAGCCATACCTATCACACAATCGCCTTCGATCGCTGGATTGAGTATTCTCAACACCCTTTTAACATTGATACCAGGACCATGGCCGGTATTTCATGTGCAATGCTGCTACGCTAGATTATGGAAGCACTTACCAGAAGCGATAAAGGCTGGCGAGCCTTCTGCAGAACAAGAATTTGTTTCAACAATCACGCATAATGTACAGACAACTTACTCTGATCTTCTCAGTCTGTTTCCCACAGATTCAAGTCCAGCAATTCGCGACAGTCAAACTGGTACTGCCCTCATTCATAACAACCTACACAGATTTATACAACACTTTCGTTTACCAGGTCGAGTTACCGGATCTTCGAAGTTAAAGGTTGCTATTGCATTACCCAATGGACCTATACTTGGTCTAGCACTTCTCGCCGTTACAACATACTATATTTCATGTCCGATATCAGTCTCTGCAGGGGCGGAGCAGTTCAAGAGCGATATTTTACAAGCAGGACCAAGTGTGATCATGGTAACACAGGCAGATGTGGATAGACTTGGTTTGAAAGAAACATGGGTATTTGAAAACGGAATACAAATTGTTGTTGTAGCCTTGGAGACGGACATGACATTAAGTATAGATTGTCAAGGACATTCAATGGATCAAGTGGCACCTCCCATACCAAACCGAGCTGAAGATGTGGCATTGATGCTCTTCACAAGTGGAACATCTGGTACGAAAAAGACTGTGCCAATCACAACTCATTCTTTAGTTTCTGGGATTGCTTTTGTCATCGAATCATGGGGTCTACAATCTCATGATGTTTGTCTCAACATGATGCCACTGTTTCATGTTGGAGGTATTGTAAGAAATCTGTTTGCGCCAATCATGGCAGGTGGATCTACAATTTGTTGTGCAGCTTTTGATGCTAATTCTTTCTGGGATATTATTGAAGATCACAGTCCAACTTGGTATTACGCTTCTCCCACCATGCATCAGATGATTCTGGATGCGGCACAATTTCGACCTGAATCGCTTGAAAAAAGCAGGATGCGCTTGATTTGTAATGCTGCTGGTGGTTTACTTCCTTCGCTTGCCTGTAATCTTCGCGATGCCTTCAAATGTATCGTTTTACCAAGTTATGGTATGACTGAATGTATGCCGATCTCTAGTCCACCCCTCGATTACAAATTGGATCGTCCTGGAACCTCTGGTGTTAGTGTCGGGCCCGATCTTGGTATTCTTGATGACAACGATAAGCTTGCTGAAGCTGGAAAGGTTGGAAAGATAGTAGTTCGTGGTGCTCCTCTCTTCCATGGATATCTCAAGGGTGATGGAAGTATTGATCGCAGTCCATTTAACAAATCAAATTGGTTCGATACTGGAGATATGGGTTATATGGATCAGGATGGGTTCCTCTACGTCACAGGCCGAAATAAAGAAGTCATCAATCGTGGAGGTGAATTGATTTCCCCTTTTGAGATTGAAGAAGCTGTCCTTTCCGCATCTCAAATCGTTGGATCGCCGATTGAGGGAAGGATTGGAGCCGTTCTTGCTTTTTCCATGCCACATGATGTTCTTCAAGAGACTGTGGGTCTGGCAGTCGTGACTCCATCTGGTCAACGAAGAGTATGTATCAAAACGGTCCAACAAGCTGTCAAAGATTCTTTGAGTCAGGTCAAATGGCCTCAAGTGATTGTCTTTATGGATGATCTTCCTCGTAATAACAACAAACTTCTACGTATCAAATTGGCCGAACGAATGGATATGTCAGATCTCTCGGACAGTGTCTTACTTGCCGATCGTCATTACGAAGCTAAATGTCCTCCAGCAAATAGTCCACTCACTGTCAAAATCTCGACTCGTGCCATTCAGGCTGATCTTGATGCTGTTGCTCAGGAGATTTTCAAATCATCTGGACTCACTCTTGATGTTTATATTCGTCCTTCATCGGTTGATGGGTATCCAGAAGCATTCTTGGCACCGGCTCCTGATTCTACATGTCCGAATAATTTATCTGATGATTATGATCCAGTGGCTGAAGTCAGATCTCAGCTTGACGATCTGAATGTCCCAGTTGCATTTCATATCTTGGAAGTAGAACTTCCACTGGACGAAGATGGCGATGTCGACCTTCGAGAATTGGATAATCTTACAAAAGGTCGTGATCGTGTTCATTCGCTGGTCGGCGAGCTAAGTGTTGTGGAGAAAAAGGTAGCCACAATGTTTGCACGTATTCTGGCTTGCCCTATGGACGCCGTCCGTAAAAATTCCGACTTTTTCGAAATGGGCGGTGATTCTCTTCGGGCTGGACGTCTCTTGTCTGAATTGAGAAAAGAATCAAAGACTAGAATTCCCGTCGATATACTTTTCACTAGTGGTAGAGTGGAAGAGTTGGCAAAGCTTTTCGTTAACGTTACAGAGTCCGAAACTGTTGACAGTCGATCACAAAAACGGAGGTCTATGATGGAGTTTAGTACTACCAAAGCTTGCAGTTCGACAAACGTCTTTCTCATGCTGATTCAATTATTTCCTGTAGTGGTCGTTTATCCAATGAAACGTGCTCTTACTTGGACTTTCTTTATGTATCTCTTGTCAATTTCACTACATTGGCCAACTACAAAGAGTATTGCTGGTCGTTTACTCAATCTCATTTTCGCACTTGGTGCTGCCAGATTAATAACCATGGCTATCGCTCCTGTGGTAGGCATTATTGCAAAATGGATCATCATGGGATCATATCGTGAAGGTCTATATCCCATGTGGGGATTCTATCATACACGATGGTGGATGACTCAAAAGATCTTATCAATCTGTGGACGAGGCCATTTTGGTGCAACAAATACTGGATTGATTCTTTACTATCGTCTTCTCGGAGCAAAGATTGGTAAAAACGTCACGATAGATAAAATGGCTACGTTAGGCGAGTATGATCTTCTCGAGATCCGTGATGGCGCAAATCTGGATAAATGTATATGTCGAGCATTTGCTGTTGAAAGGAATACGACAATGTACCTCGGTCGTGTCAGGATCGGAGCAGCTGCTAGTGTTGGTAGATCTTCAATCGTTGCACCAGGGACAGTTGTTCCTGACAATGCATGTATCGGTCCAAATTCGTCAAGTTGGGAGATTAAAGATTCAGATGAATCAAATCGACTTTTATCAGCAAGTAAAATCCCCGTCGCAAACTTCTTTCTCGAATTAATTGCCGTCTATCCTCTATTAGCGCTTGTCAATGTCATCCGTGCTGGTCCCTGGGCAGCTGGTCTCATTGGAATTGTCAAAATCGAACCTGGTCAGGGTAATGATTCCGATCAAGCCATCATTTCATGGTTTGCACAACCTTATCGAATTGGTTTCCATTATCTGGCTTTGATTCTACATTCATTTTTTGGTCCTATGTTTTGGTTTTTGGCAGTCTTTGTCATTAAAAAGATTATAGATGCTGCAATCGGAAAGATTAAGCCAGGTCGTGCAGATACCAGATCTCAAGGTATGAAATTGTTGATGGGATTGTGGAAAAGACTTCTCTCTGTTAGTCGATTTCATACCTTGATCGATCTATTTGGTGCTCATTATGAACCAACTTCTATCTTGTATAGAATGTTAGGTGCCAAGGTTGGTAAACGTGTTTACTGGCCCGGTACTGGTCCTATGATCCAAAACTTTGATCTACTCGACATTGGTGATAACGTTGTCTTTGGCTCTCGTTCAACATTATTAACTTCTGATGGATATGGAAGTGAATACGTCAAGGTGGAAAACAATGCCATGATATCGGATAGAGTTTTAGTACTTCCCGGTACTATTGTTGGAGAGAAGACTGTCCTAGGATCTGGAGCATTAACTCGTCGAGATAAATATTACCCTGCAGAAACCGTCTGGGTTGGATCTCGTGGCGGAGAAGCTGTTTGTTTGACCGACCCGCGTAAATCACCTGGGTTGAAGCAAGGTCCTTTCAAACCTGTCTTTGACAACAAGATGCAGACCAAAGTCGTCACTTCTGAACTCACTCCATCTCGCATGTCATATGATGTTGATCCAAAAAGTCGATTCAGCATTTCACTTTATACAAACGACATGTCTGATGTGAAATCAAAAAATCAATCAACTTCTGGACTTGGTACTCCTGTCAGCGTACAACCATCATCGCCTTCCTCTTCTCCATTCGGTCGTGCCTTTTACGAAGGTCTTGCCAATTATCGAGTTTGGGGACTTACAACAATCATCTTTTATTCCAGCATGATTACAATCTTTACTACTTTTTATTGGAACGTATCTACTACCACTGCCGTACAGATTGTCGCCAGATTACTTCCTTTGTTTCGTCATTACATTTCTGCTGGCAATACTTACAGACCTTTGTTAGTCTATCTTCTTTTCACCATTTGTATTTCTATTCTTCAGACTGCATTGGCAGTACTTGCTTTGTGCATTGTCATTTCTGCAAAATGGATCGTCATTGGACGTCGAAGTCCTGGGAATTATAATTGGGATACTTCAACCTATTGTCAACGTTGGCAATTATATCTGGCCATTGAAAGACTTCGTCGTCAATGTTATGGTGGTCTAGGTATCCTCGGTCTTCTCACCGGCACGCATTATATGGTATGGTATTATCGACTTTTAGGCGCTAAAATTGGGAAGAACTGCGCCTTGTTTGCATCTGGCTCTCCTAGTTGTTTATTGACCGAACCTGATCTGGTCACTCTTGGTGATCGTGTCGCGGTCGATGACGCCAGTCTTGTCGGACATATCAACTCTCGTGGTGTCTTTAATCTAAACGAACTCCACGTTGGATCTGGAAGCGTTTTACGAAGTGGAAGTCGATTGTTGAGTGGTGCCAAGATGGGTAGAGAAGCTGTTTTGATGGAACATTGTCTCGTCATGGCTGGAGATGTTGTCGAGGATGAAAGTGTCAGACAAGGTTGGCCGAGCGAAGAATTCGAAGAGAAACGCATGCCGACTCTTTTACCTAATGGCCAAGTCCTTCGGGATCACATTGGTGTTTTGAAACAGAGAAAACCGACTCGTAAATTGAGCAAGAGTTCATCACTTTATAAAGTCGAAAAGGTCTAATCCTTTTACACATTAACGAATTTGACGATTGAAACGATCTTTTTTCATATCACTTCTTTCCTTCTTTTCCTTTCCCATTTCAAACAATCATAATCATGGTTGTTATAAAGCATAGCATAATATACCCAGTCATGTTCATCATGTTTTTAGTTTTCAAAATTTAGATAGATACATTCCGCAAATATAATCAAACATTCATCTACCTTTTATGAGTATAATGGTTATCATAGTACAAACCTGCTCGCCATGATCATGATGATTACAGTCTCATAACCAATATCCATGTATATTTTATAACGTATACCGAGTTTTATAAACATTTCCTCCAATTTCCAAGGTTATGATGAGTAATGGAATGGTTGATGATATACATACTGCGAGTTATTAACCCGCGATATTTGCTTGTATTGCGGTAAAGTATCGTCTAAACCTCGGAATGCTCCTGTAGTTGTTATGCTATTATCCACGAGCTTTACCTTAGACTGCCAACTGTACTCGTTTTGAATGTTGTTTATCCCTCTCACGATCCCTCCTTCTACGTATAACTATGATGATCATTATAATCTACGTACGTCGTTCATGAAAGTGTTTGTTAGAAGATGTCAATACATCCAGTTTGTAATAGACGTTCCGTATACTTGTCGATAGTGTTGATCACGAAATACCAACATGTATATCTCAATGTGCGTTCGTCTTGCATGACTGTGATGATCATTATAATCTCCCACAATGCATGCTTTTAAGATCCGGCTCTTCTGAGCGGCATCCTCTGCATTAAGTATTTCTGCTCCCTATTTCTGCTCCGACCTGTTATTATCTTCTCATGTGTGATACTCTCCATTCACACTGTATAATCATCGCTCAACACCATCTTCTTCGTGATGATATATTACCTTTCATTCCTCCGTATACTTTAAACCCATCTCTTCATCTCTCCATTGTCATTTCTGTCTTTACCGCCTTTAATTTCTTCTCCAAACGAGGGTTTGAAACTCGATACGCAGTTGACTTTGAGATATCCAGCCCAGACGCCTGAATCAGCTTTTCACACGACTGCACAGGGTCGCGACGCGCCAGTCGTTTCAACAAGCGCGTCTCATAGGGTGATAGAAGCTGAGGCCGACCTTTTCGCGGCAGTGAGTGCCCTTCATGTCGGACAGATGCGTTTTGTACGGTCCTGGTGATGGTCGATATCGAGCAGTTGTATTGTTGAGCGAGGAGTTTTACTTTTATACCGGCT